>CDZT01048685.1_pt1 | contig 48949 bp, 51 predicted proteins | sample 557531 | NCBI WGS metagenome assembly CDZT01 (sample SAMEA3182066, study PRJEB8094) | gut metagenome | biome: human; feature: gut; material: Stool; isolation source: human stools | place: Canada | collected 2013-03-05
CTTCTATACTCTCCTATCGGGAGTATCGTGCGTCCTGCGGAGCTTCATTCTCCGTCAGCAGAAGAAAACTGCTCGACCGAGCATGTTTCGTCACTTCGTTCCGTCAAGGTGGCTACACCCCCTTGCGCCGCTAATGCGGCTATCCCCTGTGGACTTGCCGTCCGCAAACGGTTTTGACAAACCGTTTGCCGCCAGCAAGTTTGAAGATTAGACATAAACAAATCCTCCGCATGGTCTAAGCCATACGGAGGATTAACTGTTTTACGGACACCCGTCTATCCGGGGTGCGCTTTTTACAGCTTGTCAATCCAACCCTGTACATACTCGTAGAGTCTTCCGATATGAAGGCCGTCGACGGTGCGGTGGTTGACCTCGAGGCAGATGGGAAGCATGAGCCTGCCGTTCTGCTCCTGATATTTGCCCCAGCCCACGCGGGGGATGCAGTCGTCCGGGTCGACACGGCGCTCGTTGGTAAGAGACAGCACCGGCAGCCATGGCAGGCACGAAAAATAGACGACATCGTCCCGCGCCTCGAGCGCTTCGTCAAACATCCTGGTCTGCGTCCGCGAAATTTCCCTTGCGCGGCGGCAGAAATCAGCGGGATCGTCCCCTGCCGGAAGCGTGACAAAATGGAAGACCTCCGCACCGGGACGCAGATCGGTGCAGCTCGGAAGCAGCTCGTCCATGACAAAGAGCCGCCCCTCCCGGATACGGATCAAAAATGCCTCCTGCTCCTGCATGCCCTTCGCCAAAAGCCACGCAAGCGTATAGTAACACGACAGTCCTTCTTTTTTCGTGTACGCGCGAAGCCTCGTCACGTCCAGCGGGAAAGAGATTTCATAAAACGGCCAGTCGCAGCCGGAAAACAGCTCATAGACCGCCCGCCGCGGCCACGTTTGCAGATCAAGCTCGCGCATGCTCAGCCATCCTCCAGAAAGCGTCCGAAGTCCTGGGCGGTTTTAAAATAATAGTCGCAGTTTTTGCGCATGAAGCCCTCGATCTCCGGCACGTCGTACGCCCAGCCCGCCGCCGCGAAATCCACGCCCGCCGCGCGCGCCATGTCGTAACCGGGCTTGAGATCGTCGAGCATCAGAAGATCGGATTTTTGGAGGGAAAACCGCTCCATAATCTGATACAGCGCCCAGGGCTCGGGCTTACGCTTCTCGGGCGGAAGCTCCCAGCCGAAGATGGCGTCGGGCATGGGAAGACCGTTTTCCCGGTAGTCGCGCTCGATCGTATCTTTGACCGAGTGGGAAACGACGGCAATGAGGCCGCCAAGCGCTTTGTGCCGCGCGAGAATTTCCCGCATGCCGAAAAAGGCCTGCGGAACCCGGGATTTTACGTAATTCTGCCAGAAGCGGTACTCGTAGTCCATTTCTCCCTCGGAAAGCCCAACCTCTCCCATGAAAAAGGGGATAATGCCGGGTGCAAAGTTCCAGCGGAAATAGTCCTCCAGCGTATAATGCTTTGCCTGCGGGCGAACCTCCTTGAGAAATTCGCAGAAGCAGGGGTAATGAATCGTTGCGGTGCTGTTGACCACAGTATCGTCATGGTCGAGCACCAGACACTTGTAGCGCATGCGCGTCCTCCGGTTTTATAAGTAAGATGTATGTTTTCCCTATCATACCAGCTTCCGCGCTCGCGCGCAAGACGAAAAGCATCCCGCGAACCGTGTCGAACGGTTTTTCTGCAGGAATTCTTAATTTTCCGGGATTCGGTTTGCCAAGCGAGAAAAAGTGTGTTATACTCAGGGCATAAAATGTATGGAGTCTATCCGACAGACAGTTTACTTGTACGAATGGAGGAATCTCGATGAAAAGAAGAAGACGGCAGCGGCAGAGAATGCTGGTTCTGCTCGGCGCAGTGGTGCTTCTGGCCGTTGTGCTGATCGTCATCATTTCCAGCTGCTCGAAAAAGAATCAGGGCGCAGGCATCACCGCGCAGGCCTTTTCCACCGGCTCGGAGCTGACGCTCCCCGTGAACGCCGAGCTCAACAGCGGAGACTATGTCTCCTACGGCGGGTACCAGTTTGAAACAGGGACGAAGCTTTCCAAGATGGCAAAGCTCATCACGAAAAATAACGAAAACGTCACGGCCACAAGCTACGATAACGCCTACGGCTCGGCCTACCTCTTCACGCGGGACACCGGCTCAGGTGTGGAAAGCTGGTGTCTGTATCAGAAGGACCCGGCGCACATCTCCAAGTGGTACATCTTCATGGGCAACCACCGCGAGGTCGAGCTGGCGGATGGAACGCTGGATCTTCTCTTGCCGCTCCACCTGATCTCCGACAGCTATCTGCGTGACAACATGGGAAGCAAGCTTTCTCTCGGCACAGCTTACGCCTGCGGCACAAAGAGTGCCGACCAGACGATGCTCGAGCAGTTCAAGGAATTCTACGCGAATTCCGGCCTCTACAATATGATCACGCTCGAAACAGGCTTCATTCTGACGGATAAAGCCACCGGACGCGAGGTCGAGTTCAGCTTTGAAGAGAACGACGAATCGTCGTGGTTCACGCTCAAGAGCACCATCCCCGAAGAGCCCGAGCCCTCGAGCCGCGTCCAGCTCAGCAGCACCGACGCAGTCTCCACGGACGAGCCCACCGAGCTTTCGGAGGCCGACGCGCTCACGCTCAGCAAGATCCTGATCGATGCAAACTACAAGACCGGCACGACCGCGTCCGAGTATCCCTATAAGGCGAGCCTCAATGGTACGGATTACATGCTGGAGCTCACATGGAAGGACGACACCTGGTCCGCCTCCGTCCAAAGCGGCGACCAGACCGCGCGCCTTACCACCAAGCAGGCCTGCACCGTCGCGGCCATTCTTGCCTCCAATGGCGTGATGAAGGTTGAAAGCGACGAGAGCTCGTGGCCGGATGAGGCCGGTACCGTCAGCCCGATGGGCGCGTGCATGGTCACGACAAACGACGTGAACGTCCGCTCGCTGCCGTCGACCAACGGCAATATCCTCATGACGATGCTCGAGAGCAGCGCCGTCGCCGTCTGCGGCCAGACCGAGAACGACTGGTACCAGATTGTCTATAACGACAAATTCGCCTACATGTCCGCCCAGTACCTCAAGGCGGCCGAGTAACAAGTATCAAAGCGCCGGGAAGCAATGCTTCCCGGCGCTTTTGTCCATGTGAACTTGCGTCAGCTGACGCTTGAAACAAGAAAAACAGCACCTCCGGCATAACCGGAGGTGCTGCTCTTTACGCTTATGAAAGAAGCACCGAGTCGGTTTCCTCCTGCTGCCCTGCCAGCGCAGCAAAGCGGTCGAGAAGGTCTTTTTTCGTAAGCTTCTTTTTTTCTTCGCCCGAAATGTCGAGGATGATGTGACCCTCGTTCATCATGATGAGGCGGTTTCCGTGGGTGATCGCGTCTTTCATGTTGTGCGTGATCATGAGTGCTGTGAGGCCGTTTTCCTCGACGATCTTGTCAGAGAGCTCCAGGACCTTTGCCGCCGTCGCGGGGTCGAGCGCCGCCGTGTGTTCATCTAAGAGCAGCAGCTTCGGCTTTTGCAGCGACGCCATCAGAAGCGTCAGTGCCTGCCGCTGGCCGCCGGAGAGAAGGCCGACCTTGTCGGTCATACGCTTTTCAAGGCCAAGGCCGAGGGCGTGGAGCCGCTCATAGTAGTCCTCGCGCTCCTGCTTTGTCACGCCCCATCTGAGCGTGCGCTTTTTGCCGCGCCGCAGCGCAAGCGCTAAGTTTTCCTCAATCTGCATGTTGGGCGCGGTGCCGAGCATCGGGTCCTGGAAGACGCGGCCGATAAACGCGGCGCGCTTGTACTCGGGAAGCCCCGTCACATCGACACCGTCAATGAGGATGCTTCCCTCGTCGACCGGCCACACGCCCGCGATGGCGTTCAGAAGCGTCGACTTGCCCGCGCCGTTGCCGCCGATGACAGTGACGAAATCGCCGTCATTGAGGCTTAAACTCAGGTTCTGCAGCGCCTTCTTGGCGTGAATCGTGCCGGGATGGAACGTTTTCGAAATCGACTGTAATTCAAGCATGGCGGCTGCCTCCTTTCGCGTGCTTTGCAAACGAGCTTCTTCTCTGCTCACGTAAGTAAGGGACCGCGAGGAAGATCGCGACGATCAGAGCCGTAAAGAGCTTGAGGTCGTTCGGGTCAAGCTTGAGCCAGAGGATGAGCACCATGACCGCGTAGTACACCACGCCGCCGAAGACGACGAACAGGAGTCTGACAGCAAAGTTACAGCCCTTGCGGAAAATTGCATCGCAGAGGACCTCGCCGATGATGATGGCAGCTAAGCCAATGACGATTGCGCCTCTGCCCATCGACACGTCCGCTGTACCCTGGAACTGGGTCATGAGGCCACCGGCTAAAGCGACCATGCCATTGGAGAGCGCAAGGCCGAGGAGCTTCATGTTGCTGACATTGATGCCCTGCGCGCGGCTCATCGAGGGGTTCGCGCCCGTGGCACGCATCGCGCTTCCCTGTTCGGTGCCGAAGTACCAATATAGCAGCGCAACCAGTGCGGCAGAAAGAAGCAGTCCTGCAATGAGCGCCTGCGGCACATAGAGCGACGACATCAGAAAGCCCTTGCCGTTTGTCTCCCAGAACATGCCGAAATTTTTGATGCTGGCCGTCTGGTTCGCCTTTCCCATGATGCGAAGGTTGATCGAGTACAGGGCGAACTGCGTGAGGATACCGGCGAGAATCGCGGGGATGCCGAACTTCGTGTGCAGAAGCCCCGTGCAAAGGCCGGTCAGAATGCCGACCAGCACGGCAAGCAGCAGCGCCGCCCAGGCGGGAAGCCCCCGCAGAAGCAGCATGACCGTGACTGCGCCGCCTGTGGCAAACGAGCCGTCGACCGTCAGGTCGGAGACATTGAGAAGCCGGAACGTGATATATACGCCCAGAGCCATAATGCCCCAGATAATGCCCTGCGCAGCGGCAGCGGGCATGCGTGAGAAGAGGTTCGGTATGCTCAGCGAGGACAGGTAGGTCAGAAGCTCCATGGGGGCTTATCTCCTTTCAGTTTGGTTCCGGGTCAGCCGATTGCAACGTAATCGGACGGAACGGTGATGCCAAGCGCTTCGCAGCGGGCAGCGTCATACTTCTTGACAGGGTTCTGGTAGTATTCGATCGGCATTTCAGAGACATTGCTTTCGCCGGTCAGGATCTTCGCGGCCATTGTGCCGGTGGTGCGGCCAAGCTCATAGTAGTCGATGGAGAGCGTTGCGATGCCGCAGCCCTTGCAGATACCTTCCTCGCCCGTGACGATGGGAACGCCGGCAGGCTCGGCAACATTGTTGATGGCCTCGGTGCAGGAGGCGGCGGTGTTATCGGTCGGGATGTAGAGCGCGTCATTTTCCGCGCACGCAGTCTGGGTGACGGTCGCCACGTCGTTGGAGTCCGCGAACGTGTAAACTGTGACATTTACGCCCTTGGCCTCCAGCGCGGCCTTCACAACGTCCGCCTGATAGACGGAGTTTGCTTCTGCCGAGCAGTAGAGGATACCGACGTTCTTTGCCTCCGGCAGGAGCTCGAGGAGCATGTCGGCCTGCTGGTCGAGGGGTGCAAGATCAGACGTGCCGGAAATATTGCCGCCGACCGTTCCGCTAAAGTCCTTGATTTCAAGCGCGACGCCGTATTCGGTGACAGCCGTGCCGAGAACCGGAATGGTCTGGGTCGCGGTGGACGCAGCCTGAAGGGCGGGCGTTGCGTTCGCGAGGATCAGATCGACGTTGCTGGCGACAAAACCGGTGACGATCGTGCCGCAGGTCGGGATGTCGTTGGAGGCGTTCTTGAGATCAAACGTGACCTGACCGGGCAGCGCTTCTTCGAGCGCGTCCATGAAGCCGTTCGTGGCAGCGTCGAGCGCGTCGTGCTGGACGAGCTGGCAGATGCCGACGACATACTGCTTTGCATCGGAGGAAGCTTCCTCAGCGGGCGCTTCGGCGGTTTCTTCTGCAGCGGGCGCCTCAGCGGCGGTTTCGGTGGAGGCCGCGGGGGTCTCGGTGGTCGTGGTGTTGGATGCGCAGGCAGCCAGGCTCAGGCAGAGCACGGCGCACAGCAGCAGGGCAAGCAGCTTTTTCATAAATCATTTCTCCTTTGCATTTGGTAAGGAAGCTCAGGATTTGGGTTTCCTCAAAAATAAAAGCGGCCCCGTCCAAGCGAGGCCGCTTCGTTTACAGGTACGCTACCCAAAAACGCTCACGCTTCGTAGGACGGACAAACACGCACGGCAAAATAACGGCCCGCATAAAATCGCGCCGCGTAAATAAAGTAGGAACCGATGGACTGCTTCATGGCCATGCTCCTTTCCGTCCGGTAAGACGTTTTTGATTACTTTTGCAGTATACTGCTTTAAATGCCTGAAGTCAATGGGCGTTCCGTGTAAGTTTTTTCAAAAATATCGCACTATTTTTAGCTATATTGACAAAGCGCGGCAGCCGATTCCGAAAATCAGCTGCCGCAGCGGATCGATTCAGAACAGCAGCGCCGGCACATTCTGCACGACGCGGTAAAATGGCTGATCAAAATGCACAAAAAAGGCCAGATAGAAAATCATCTCATTCGGCGCACGCAGGTCGCGGATGGGCTTTCCAATATACTGCTCGACCTCGCCCGTGTCCTGCATCGTGTCCCAGCAGAGGTTGCAGAGCCGGACAATCTGGCGGCTGACGGCAGTCGTCGTCTTCCCGAGCCGCGCGGCCGTCGGCGCGTAAATGTCCCGCGTCACGCGGATATCGTCCATCGCGATCTTCCGCACAAAAAGCAGCTCCATGGCTGTATCGATCGCCAGGCTGAACGAAAGCGTATTATATCGGACAGGTCCGACCAATGCGTAGATCGTCCGCTCTGTTTTCGTCATACCATGGTACCACCTTTCCGCAATTCAAACAAGACTCTACCATGATATGATACGCCATCCTGATTTCGACAAGTTCAGACACAGTTCGACAAATCATCCAATTTATTGGTGTCTTTCAGAGCGCGAGAATCATAACCACCGGCCGTGCCGGTGGTTTGTGCAGGCCCCCTTGGGGCCTATTACTAGCTGAGCCTATAGGCTCGTCGATTTTGTATCGCTTGCGTGGAGTGCCCTGCTGCTATTTGAAATAGCGGTAGGGCACCTCTTTTTACATTTGCAAAACCCATAGATTTCCTCTCCATCGGTTTTAGTAACCTTTCCTCGCTTTGCTCGGATATTTATTCTGGGCATAGCTAAAGCTTTTTGGAACCACCGGCATTGCCGGTGGTTTTCTTTATACAAAAATCCCGGAGAAGGAATGCTCCTTCTCCGGGATTCCGATCAGTCGACGATTTCTACCGATACCTTCTGGCCATTGCGCTGGGCAACGGACTTGACAATGGTTCGGATTTCCTTGGCGATACGGCCCTGACGGCCGATGAGCTTGCCCATATCCTCGGGCGCGACGCGCAGCTCGAGCACGGTGGTCTCGCCCTCGATCTCGGTGACGCTCACGCTGTCGGGATTATCGACGAGGTTCTTTGCCATGTACAGCAAAAGTTCCTTCATAGCAGCCGCTCCTGGCGCTTACAGCACGTTTGCCTTTTTCAGAAGTCCGCGAACCGTGTCGGTCGGCTGCGCGCCGTTCTTGATCCACTGCTTGGCCTTCTCGGCGTCCACGGTGATGGCGGATTCCGCCTTGGGATCATAGGTGCCGATTTCTTCGATGCAGCGGCCGTCGCGCGGGAAGCGGGAGTCGGCAACAACGATGCGGTAGTACGGAGCCTTCTTGGCGCCCATTCTTCTGAGTCTGATCTTAACCATGAAATATTTCCTCCAAAAATTCTTTGTTCTTTTATTCGTAAAGCTACACTATCTTAGCTGAAACGACGTTTTACATGCCCGGGAAGCCACCGGAGAAGCCGCCCATGCCGCCCATCTTGCCCATGCGCTTCATCTTCTTCGAAGCTCCGGGGCCGGAGAACTGCTTGACCATCTGGTTCATCATGTCAAACTGCTTGAGTAGCTGGTTGATCTGCTCGACCTTCACGCCCGCGCCCGCTGCAATGCGGCGCTTGCGGCTGTGGTTGAGCACCGACGGGTTTTCGCGCTCAAAGGGGGTCATCGACTGGATAATTGCCTCCGTACGCGAGATGGCCTTTTCGTCAAGCTGCGCATTTTTAAGAGCGCCCATGTTCATCCCCGGCATCATGCCGGCCAAATCCTGCAAGCTTCCCATGCCCTTGAGCTGGACAAGCTGATCGTAGAAATCGGCGAGGGTGAACTTGTTGGACTTGAGCTTCTGCTCGAGCTCGGCGGCCTTTTTCGCGTCGAACGCGGCCTCTGCCTTTTCAATGAGCGTCAGCACATCGCCCATGCCGAGAATACGCGACGCCATACGTCCGGGGTGGAAGGGCTCGATCTGATCGAGCTTTTCACCCGTGCCGATGAACTTGATGGGCTTTCCCGTGACGGCCTTGACCGAAAGCGCAGCGCCGCCTCTTGCGTCGCCGTCGAGCTTGGATAACATCACGCCGTCGATGTCAAGATAGTCGTTGAACGTCTGCGCGGCATTGACCGCGTCCTGACCGGTCATCGCGTCGACAACGAGGAGAATTTCGTTGGGTTTCACCGCGGCCTTGATCGCCTTGAGCTCGTCCATGAGCGCTTCATCGACGTGCAGGCGGCCCGCAGTGTCCAGAAACACCATATCGTTTCCGTGCCGGATGGCGTGCGCGACCGCGGCCTTCGCGATATCGACGGGGTTCGTCTGCCCCATCTCAAAGACGGGGATGTCGAGCTGCGCGCCCACGACCTGCAGCTGCTTGATGGCCGCCGGGCGGTAAATGTCGCAGGCGACGAGCAGCGGATTTTTGTTCTGCTTTTTGAAAAGGCCCGCGAGCTTTGCGCCGTTCGTCGTTTTGCCCGCGCCCTGAAGACCGACCAGCATCACGATCGTGGGCGGCTGGGAGGCCATGTGGATCTTCTGGTTGTCGCTTCCCATGAGCGCGGTGAGCTCTTCGTTCACGATCTTCACGATCATCTGCGCCGGAGTCAGGCTCTCGAGCACATCCGCGCCGACCGCGCGCTCGGTCGTTTTCTTGATAAAGTCCTTGACAACCTTGTAGCTGACGTCGGCCTCGAGAAGCGCCAGACGGATCTCTCGCATGGCCTCTTTGACGTCGGATTCAGAGAGCCTTCCTTTGCCGCGCAGCTTTTTGAACGCCGCAGACAGCTTTTCGGTCAAGCCTTCAAATGCCATATATTACTCCTTTATGCTCGCGCTCGCCCGCAGAATTTCCTGCAGGGCCTCTTTCGCGTCGGGAATGGATTGCAGTCTTTCGCACGCGGCTTTGATGTCCGCCAGCGCGATTGCCGTGCGCCGGTCGCGCGCGATGCAGCCGGTCACGCGCTCGAATTCGCCAAGCGTTGCTTCCGCCCGGGCAAGAAGCTCATGCACACCCTGACGGCTCACGCCGAGCTCCGCGGCAATTTCACTCAGGGAGAGATCCTGATTGTAATACAGGTCAAAGCAGGTACGCTGCTTCTGACTCAGAAGCTCTCCGTAATAATCCAGCAGCAGGGACATTTGCAGCGCGTCTTGCTTCATGGAGCCCCTCCTGAGCTGTCAACCTTTTTTCTTTACAGCCAGTGTATCATACTAAATCAGCCGCCGTTTGTCAAGCAAAAAGATTGACAGACCCAAGTTTTTTCTATTTACATTTTGATGACAACATGTTAAAATCGAGAAACAAAGCCAAGTGCAGCCGCGCTCTGCGGCGCAGATGTATTGCAAAGGAGGACGCATATGAAACGAGTGATCGCCTGTGCGCTGGCGCTGTGTCTGACGGTCTGTCTGTTTTCCGTTCCCGCAGCCGCCGTTTCGCGCGATGGAATTGTAAAATGGACGATGCCGCTGGCTACGAGCGTCGATCTGATCGAAATGACCCATGCGGAGGAAACGGCGGACGGGCCGAAGAACCTCTTGCAGCAGAATGTGCTTACATACGAACCCAACCTCACCGTCCGTCCGATGGTGATCTACGGCTCGACGCTCTACGGCAGAAGCACCATGAGCAAGATCGCAGCCTATCTGGAAGATGAAAATCTCAGCTTGGTCGCTGGCGTGAACGGCTCGTTTTTTGATATGTCGACCGGCATTCCCTACGGCTTCGTTGTAACGGACGGCGTTCTTCGCACGAGCGGCAACGTCAACTCCGTCGGTTTCAGCAGAAACGGCGGTGTTATTATCGGAAATCCGGACGTGCACATCTTTGTAAGCGGTGGCCCGCTCAATAACGCGGAAGTCTTCTATAATAAGGTGCTCACAACCGGAAACGGCATCGGCCTTTACTCGCGCGACTATGATACCGCGACCAAGAACCCGATTTCCGCCTACAACGTCGTCCTTACCCCCACCTCCGACAGCAAATCCGAGCTGACCCTTCCGGGCGAAATGACCTTGAAGGTAACAAAGATTGTGGAAAACACAGCCTCCTGCCCGATTCCGGCAAACGGCTTTGTTCTGTCCATCGCGGAAAAGTCGACCTACTCGAGCGCACTTTCAAGCCTCAAGGCCGTGCAGGTCGGTGATACGTTAACCTTCTCCGCGCTCTGCGACGATATGTGGAAGGGCATTGCCTACGCCTGCGGCGGCGGCGATATGCTGGTAGAAGACGGCGAGGCGCTGACCAGCTTCACGCTCGACACGAAAGACGAGCAGCGCGCCAGAACCGCCATCGGCCGGAAATCCGACGGCACGCTCGTCATCTACACCGCCGACGAGTCCAGTAATTCTGCCGGTATTGATCTTTACGATCTGGCCGACAAGATGGCGGAGCTCGGCTGTGATACTGCCCTCAACCTAGACGGCGGCGGCTCGACGATGGTGGGCGTGCAGTACCCGGGCTACGACAAGTGTGCTACAGCCAACTCCCCCACAGATGGCGCGATGCGCGCGTGCGCCAACTTCATCTTCTTCGTGCGCGAAAAGACCGAGGCGGAAGCGGCGGACCGTCTGTTCCTCTATCCCGCGCACTCGTTCGCCCTGCCCGGCGCGACGGTCGGTTTCTCACTCAAGGCAACCGACGCAAATTACGTGGCGACCAGCCTTCCCAGCCGGCTCAGTTGGTCTTCCAACTACGGAACGCTCGGCAGCAATTCTCTGACGCTCGACGGCGCATCAGACAGCGCGATCCCGGCGGTAACCGTCAATGTGAAGGCCGACGGTATGCGCGCGAGCGCTTCTGTCACGGTGCTTTCGCAGGTAACGGACATCCGCATCACCAAGGAAGACGGCAAGACGAAAGTCAAGGCCCTCCATGTCCCGGGCGAATCCGACGTTCAGCTGGCGGCAGCTGCAACGTATTATGGAAGATCTGTCATTTCTGCTGCAAATAGCTTCACATGGGAAACAACAGGCGGCGTCGGTTCGATCACACAGGACGGCAAATTCACCGCCGCGTCAGTCTCCAAGCTCACCGAGGGTACGATCAAAGTCTCCTACGGCCAGACCAGCGTTTCCGTTCCCGTGACCGTCAGCCCCGCGAACCCCTTCTCCGATACAAAGGGCCACTGGGCGGAGAACTATATCAACGATCTCTACTTTGAAGGCACGATCACGGGCTCGACCGGCAAGGACGGCAAGCTTCTCTACCGGCCGGACGACTCCATGACGCGGCAGGAATTCGTCGTCGCGCTCATGCGCTACCTCGGCACGAACCTTGCAAACTACGATTCTGTCTCGCTTCCCTTTGTCGACAGCAAGGAGATCGGCACGTGGGCGCTTGACGCCATGAAGGCAGCCTACAGCCTCGGCTATATGGGAGGATCCAACGAGCTCGGCAAGCTCTACGCCCACCCGACCGCAACCATCACGCGGCAGGAGGCCATGGTCATCCTCGCGCGCACGATGCAGGCCGATACCGGCTCGTCCGTCGACTTGGACAAGAAGTTCTCCGACAGCGCCAAAATCGCCGACTGGGCGAAGGACAGTTTAGCACGCATGGTGTCCGCCGGGATCATCTCCGGCTCCAACGGCAAGCTGAACCCGACCGGCAAGGTCACCCGCGCTGAGGTCGCCAAGATGCTCTGGGCGCTCGAAAATCAGTAAGGAAGCTATCATGCGTAGGGGGCGATTGAGCACATCGACCCGGCAAATAAAACCGATTTTGCGGTAATCTCCGGCGAATTCGTAACTTTTCAAAGGGGGCGATGCAAGCATCGCCCCCTTTTCGCGCCTCTATGCCTTTTCGTTATATCTCCCGATAACAACCGGGCATTTGACGAATGTCTGCGTGCAGATTATAATATGGGGTATAAAATTCAGAATGCAGGAGGTATCTGTTATGGCAGTAAAACAGACCGCCGGGCGCGAAAAGCTCGGCACATTTGCTCCAAAATTTGCAGAACTCAACGACGACGTGCTCTTCGGCGAGGTCTGGAGCCGGGAGGATACGCTCAGCCTGCGCGATCGGAGCCTTGTTACGGTCGTCTCCCTGATGGCGCAGGGGCTGGTCGATTCCTCGTTCCAGTATCACCTGATGACCGCGAAGAAAAACGGCATCACGAAAGCAGAGATCGCGGAAATTCTGACTCACGCCGCGTTCTATGCCGGTTGGCCGAAGGCTTGGGCGGCATTCAACATGGCAAAGGAGGTCTGGGCGGAGGACGAAACGCCCGACAGCGCGAAGGCCGCGCACGAATAGGAGCATTCCAGACGCTATTTTCGAATTTCAGGAGGAATTCACATGCCTAAAACATTGGTTGCTTATTTTTCCGCCAGCGGCGTGACCGCAAAGCTCGCCAAGACGCTGGCAAAGGTGACGAACGCGGACCTTTTTGAGATCAAACCCGTCACGCCCTACACGGCCAAAGACCTTGACTGGATGGATAAAAAGAGCCGCTCAACGATCGAGATGCAGGACAAGGCCTCGCGCCCCAAGATGGCAGAGAAGCTTTCGTCCTGCGCGCAGTACGATACCGTCTTTGTGGGCTTTCCCATCTGGTGGTACGAAGCGCCGCACATCATTGAGACATTCTTGGAAAGCTGCGACTTAAGCGGCAAAACCGTCGTCCCCTTCGGAACCTCCGGCGGAAGCTCCATGGGAAAGACCGCACAGATCCTCGCCCCCAGCTGCCCGGGCGCAAAGGTGCTTAGCGGCAAGGTGCTCCGCGCCTCAAGCTCCGAGGCAGATGTGAAGGCGTGGGTCGAAAGCCTGCATCTGGCATAACCGCGTTTCATACGCCCTATGACCTGCCTTCTTCCCTTCCTGGGCGGCAGGCGGTTTTTTTGAAATTTTTTTGGATTTTCCAAAATTTTATCCCCCGGGGGAGCTTAAAATGAGCCGCGCGATCTGATAAGATACGAGCATGGCAGGCACGTCTGCCAAATCAACATAACAGGAGACCCCCCATGAAAAAGCTTCTCTCGCTTCTTTTGGCGCTGACCATGCTGCTTTCGCTCTGCGCCTGCGCAAAGACCGAATCCTCCGGCGAAACAGCCAACGCTTCCACACAGGAGCCTGCTTCCGCGCAGGAATCCACGGCAAATGATACCGAGCCATCGACGCTGGTCTACGGCTCGGGCGATTACACCCGCATCAATCCCGCGATGGACGAGCACGGCGAGATCAACCTCCTGCTCTTCGACGGCCTCACCGCCCACGACGGAGACAATAGCGTCGTTCCGGGCCTCGCCGAAAGCTGGGATTTTGACGAGGAAACCAACACCTACACCTTCCATCTGCGCTCCGACGTCACCTGGCACGACGGCGAGCGCTTCACCGCAAACGACGTGAAATTCACGATCGAAGCCATCATGAACCCCGACAACGGCTCGGAGAATGCGCCGAACTTCGAGGACGTGGAGGAAATCACGGTAGAAGACGACGATACCGTCTCCTTCCGCCTCTCGGCGCCCAACGTTGCATTTCTGGATTACATGACGATGGCGATTCTGCCGCAGCATTTACTCGAGGGCGAAGACTTCCAGACCTCCGACTTCTTCCGCAATCCGATCGGCACAGGCGCATATAAGCTCGCAAGCTGGGACGTCGGTCAGTCGATCGTTCTTGAGAAAAACGAGAGCTATTTTAAGGGCGCTGCAAACATCGACCGCATCATCTTCAAGATCGTCTCCGACGATAATGCGCAGGCCATGCAGCTGGAGTCCGGCGAGCTGGACCTTGCGCTCCTCGACCCCAAAAACGCCCAGCAGTTCCAGGGAAAAGACGGCTTTGCCTGCTACGATCTCAAAACCAGTGACTACCGCGGCATTCTCTTTAACTTCTGGAACGACTACTGGACCGAAAATAAAGACGTCATTCCCGCCGTCTGCTATGCGATCGACCGGCAGGCCATTGTGGACGCGGTGCTTTTAGGTCAAGGCATGCCGGCCTACGGCCCCCTGCAGCGGAACATCTATAATAACGAAAACGTCGAGCACTACGACTATAACCCCGAAAAGGCAAAGTCCATTCTGGAATCTGCCGGCTGCACGATGGGCTCGAACGGCTACTACGAGCGAAACGGCGAGGAAATTGGCTTTGTCATCAGCGTCATGGCCGGCGAACAGGACCGCATTGATATCGCGCAGGCCGCCGCGCAGCAGCTCCGGGACGTCGGCATCCACTGCACCGTCGATATCCCGGCCAAGATGGACTGGGGCGGACAGCAGGCGTGCCTGATCGGCTGGGGCAGCCCTTTTGACGCGGACGACCACACCTACAAAGTCTTCGGCACCGACAAGGGCGCAAATTACTCCGGCTACTCAAACGAAAAAGTCGACGAATATCTGACGAAGGCGCGCGAGTCTTCCGACCCGGCCGTCCGGAAGGAATATTACGACCTCTTCCAGCAGGAGCTCGCCAATGACCCGGCCTATGCCTTCATCTGCTACATCGACGCAAATTACGTTGCATCCAGCCGCCTGCACGGCATCTCGACCGATACCGTCATGGGCCACCACGGCGTGGGCATCTTCTGGAACGTCCGGGAATGGACGCTCGACTAAGCGCCGTTCCAACACAATCAGCCAATCCATTGAAACCAATACAGCGTCGCAGGCCAAGGGACACGTCCCTTGGCTTGCGCGCGCATCTGAGGCAAAAATTATGGAACATCTTTTAGAACTTCAAAACCTGCACGTCAGCTACCACACGCCGCGCGGAACCGTGCAGGCGGTGCGGGGCATTGACCTGACGCTGGACTCTGGTGAGGTGCTGGCCGTCGTCGGAGAATCCGGCTGCGGCAAAAGTGCACTGCTTAAGGCCGTTATGCGCCTGCTGCCTGAAAACGCGAGCGTAACCGGAAAAATTCTTGTAAACGATACGGACATCGCGCCGTATCCGGAAAAGCAGCTCCAGAAGCTGCGTGGAAGCCTTTTCTCCATGGTCTTTCAGGACCCGATGACCGCGCTCAACCCCAGCATGACGATCGGCTCTCAGATTGCCGAGGCTGTCCTCGTGCATGATCCGAAAATATCAAAGGACGCTTTGCGCGCCCGCGTGCTGGAGCTCATGGAGCTTGTCGAAATTGACAGGCCCATGGAGCGCATGAAGCTCTATCCCCACAATTTTTCCGGCGGCATGCGCCAGAGAGCCGTCATGGCCATCGCCCTTGCCGCGCGGGCAAAAATCTTACTTGCCGACGAGCCGACAACGGCGCTTGACGTAACCATTCAGGCGCAGATTCTGGACCTTCTGCGGGACATTCAGGAAAAGCTCCACACCGCAACAATTCTCGTCTCGCACGATCTTGGCGTCGTTGCAAGAGCCGCCGACCGCGTGGCTGTGATGTACGCAGGAAAGATTGTCGAGATCGGAACCGCGGAGGAGGTCTACTACGACCCGCGCCACCCTTACACCTGGGCGCTTCTGCGGGCGCTTCCGGCTCTGGCCACAGGGAGCGACGCACTCTACACGATCCCCGGCATGCCGCCGACGCTGATCGATCCTCCAAAAGGCGATGCGTTCGCCAGCCGGAACGAGTATGCGCTTGCCATCGACTACGAAAAAGAGCCTCCGCTGCTTCGCGTGACGGACACGCACTACGCCGCAACGTGGCTGCTTGACCCGCGCGCGCCCAGAATCACACCGCCGATTGGAGTTCGCCGCCATGGAATCTGAAATTCTTCTTTCCGCGCAGAATATTTCACACAGCTTTTATCTCAGCAAGACAGCCTCCGTGCGCGCGCTGGACAGCCTGTCATTCGAGATTCGCCGGGGCGAAATTTACGGTCTTGTGGGTGAGTCCGGCTCCGGAAAATCCACCGCGGCGCGCTGCGTCATGAATCTGGTAAAGCCGCAGTCCGGGCATATTTTCTATCAGGGCATCGACATCACCGACCCCAGACAATTTGCCGCGAACAAAAAGCTTTTGCAGACCTCACGGCAGATGATCTTTCAGGACTCGACCTCAAGCCTGAACGGCCGCATGAAGGTCGCGGACATCATCGCCGAGCCCATGCGCATCGCGCATATTGCCCCCAAACGCGGAACGTACCGCAAGGAGGCAGCATTTCAGATGAAATACGTGGGCTTAGACGAGATTTATCTCGACAAATACCCCGCCGAACTCTCCGGCGGCCAGCGGCAAAGAGTCGCCATCGCGCGGGCGCTTTGCATGGAGCCGGAGCTTCTTGTGACAGACGAGCCGGTCGCGTCGCTGGACGTGTCCATTCAGGCGCAGATCGTGAACCTGTTCCGCCACCTGCAGGATGAGCACGGCTTTTCGTTCCTCTTCATCGCGCATGATCTTTCCATGGTGCGCTATCTCTGCGACCGCGTCGGCGTTCTGCTGCGCGGAAAGCTCGTCGAGGAAGCGCCGTCCCATGAGCTGTTCCAGGACCCGCAGCACCCCTACACAAAGGCGCTCCTCTCCGCCATGCCGCTCCCCGACCCCATCCGCGAGCGGAGCCGGAAGCTTGTGACGTTTGACGCGGATACGCTTCGCGCGCAGGGCATAATGCGGGAGGTCTCCCCCGGCCATTTTGTCCGCACGGAAGGAGGCGAGGAAGCTTGAACGCAAAACGCATTGCCTGCAAAGCCGCGAAGACCGTCGCCGTTTTTCTTGTGAGCGTGCTGGTTCTGTCGCTTCTCGTGTTCGTCGTCTCGCGTCTGGCCCCCGGAGACCCGCTCGTCTCGTTCTACGGCGAGCGCGCCGAAAAGCTGAAGCCCGCCGAACGCGCGGCCGCCGAAGCAAGACTCGGTCTCGACCAGCCGATTCTGCGGCAGTACGCCCTTTGGCTGAAGGGAGCGCTTCGCGGCGAGTTCGGCATCTCGTATAAATACAAAATGGACGTGCTGGAGGTCATCCGGGCAAGGCTTCCATTTACGCTGCGCCTCGGCGGCATTGGCTTCCTTCTTACGTTTTTCCTTGCTCTCGGCCTCGGCGTTCTTTGCGCGAGGCATGAAGACAAAGGGCTTGACCGCGCGCTGTGCAAAATTGGAACCGTCACGAGCTGCATTCCGGAGTTCTGGATGTCCCTCATGCTCATTCTCGTCTTCGCTGTGAGCCTGCGCGTTCTTCCGAGCTCGGGCGCTTACGACGTGGGAAAGGCGGATGATTTGGAAAGCCGCATCACGCACCTGATTCTCCCCTTGACGGTCGTCGTGCTCGGCCATCTGTGGTACTACGCCTACATGGTGCGAAACAAAATGCTTGAGGAAATGCGGATGGACTATGTCCTGCTCGCAAAATCCAAGGGCCTCGGCCGCAAGAAAATCCTCTACCGGCACTGCCTGCGGAACGTTCTGCCGTCGTACCTTTCGATCATGGCGATCTCCGTGCCGCATGTTTTGGGCGGGACATACATTGTCGAGAGCGTCTTCTCCTACCCCGGGCTCGGCACGCTGAGCTACGAGAGCGCGCGCTATAAGGACTACAATCTTCTGATGGTGCTGTGCATTCTCTCCGGCGCGCTCGTCATCGCGTGCAACCTGCTGGCGCAGGCGCTGAGCGAGAGAATCGACCCCCGCATGCGCGCGCAGGAGGCCATCGACACATGGGAGGCGGATACGGATGGATGATTTTACTCTCGTCGGCGCAAGGCCGCAAGACGCGCTTCCGCTTTCCGCAAAAACGCCGTGGTATAAGGGAAAGCCGGTCATATCAATCCTCGTTCTGGGGCTGATCGTGCTGGGCTGCCTTCTCTGGAGCGCGTTTTCGAAAACGGACGCGGGCTATATGGATCTGTCCGCCTGCAATCTCGCGCCGAGCCGCAGCCATCTTTTCGGCACCGACACGATGGGGCGCGATATTTTCGCGATGATCTGGTCGGGCGGGAGGCTTTCTCTTATCATCGGCGTCTGCTCGACGCTTTTATCGACGTTCATCGCCGTCTTTTTCGGAAGCCTCAGCGGCTGCGCGGGGGAACGGCTGGGAGGCCTTCTCACGCGTGTGAACGAGATTTTCATCAGCATCCCGAACCTGCTTTTGATCGTCCTCTTGCAGGCCATTTTGGGGCAGGCCAGCGTGTGGAGCTTATCGATCGTCATCGGCCTCACCAGCTGGATGAGCATCGCGAAGGTCGTGCGCACGGAGGTGCGCGTGCTGCGCGGAAGCGAATACGTGCAGGCCGCGCGGTGCATGGGCGGAAGCTTTCTTCACATCCTGCGCGTCCATCTTGCGCCCAATTTTTTTCCGTCCATTTTATTTATGGTCATCATGAATGTGCGCGGTGCGATGCTCGCGGAGTCGACGCTGAGCTTTCTGGGGCTCGGTTTGCCGCTTGAGGTCGTCTCGTGGGGCAGCATGCTGTCTCTTTCCGAAAAGGCGCTTTTAACCGGCAGCTGGTGGATGATCGTCATTCCGGGCGTGTTCCTCGTAGCGACGCTTCTGAGCCTGACGGAAATCGGCAACGCCATCCGCCGCGGCCTCGGCCACAGTCAGAAAATTTTATAACCGCAGCTTTTCCAAAAGTCCGCCGTTTTCGAAAAACGGCGGACTTTAAAATATTGGTATATTTTCGTTGGAAAACGAACATACTAACCCCGATTGATTTGTTAAACTGAATCCGCAAACAGAGATACCGAAAAAATCAGGAGGGTTTCATCATGGAGACTATGTTTTGCTATCAGTGCGAGCAGACAGCGAACTGCTCCGGCTGCACGGGGAACCGCGGCGTATGCGGTAAGACGGCAGATGTTGCAAATTTGCAGGACGCGCTCACCGGCGCGCTCATCGGCCTTGCCCGGGCGACGGACGGAAACGAGAAGGTCACGAAGGACACCTGGCATCTCATGGCAAGCGCCCTTTTTGCAACGCTCACGAACGTCAATTTCAGCGCCGAGGACATCGAGCGCTTCACGAATGATGTTCACGCAGAAACCGCCCGCCTCGTCCCGGATTGCAGCTGCTGTCAAAGCCCCTGCGGCCACAATGCCGACTACGACATGCAGAAGCTCTGGACGGCGCAGGAGGACATCCGAAGCCTCAAGTCCCTCATTCTCTTCGGCATCCGCGGCATGGCCGCCTACGCGCACCACGCGTTCGTGCTCGGCTATGAGGATGAAGAAATCGGCCGCTTTTTTGCCAAGGCGCTCTTTGCCGTCGGCGAGGACTGGGGTATGGAAGAGCTTCTGCCGATCGTTCTGGAGGTCGGCGAGCGAAACCTTGCGACGATGGCGCTTCTGGACAAGGCGAACACCGAAACCTTCGGCACGCCCGTTCCGACAAGCGTTCCCCTCACGATCGAAAAAGGCCCCTTCATCGTCGTCAGCGGCCACGACCTCAGAGACCTCAAGCTCCTTCTCGAGCAGACCGACGGCAAGGGCGTGAACGTCTACACCCACGGCGAGATGCTTCCGGCCCACGGCTATCCGGAGCTCAAAAAGCACCCCCAGCTCAAAGGAAACTTCGGCACCGCATGGCAGAGCCAGCAGAAAGAATTCCAGAACATCCCCGCGCCCGTGCTCTTTACGACAAACTGCCTCATGCCGCCGCGAGAGAGCTACGCGGACCGCGTCTACACGACCTCCGTCGTAGGCTACCCCGAATTACAGCATATCGGCGAAGAGAAAGACTTCTCCCCCATTATTAAACAGGCCATCGCGCTCGGCGGCTACAAGGAAGACCAGCACTTCACCGGCATCAACGGCGGCGAAACCGTCACGACCGGCTTTGCAAGAAACGCCGTTTTGTCCGTGGCCGGTCAGGTGATCGACGGCGTAAAGTCCGGCGCGATCCGGCATTTCTTCCTGGTCGGCGGCTGCGACGGCGCGCGGCCGGGCCGGAATTACTACACCGAGTTTGTGAAACAGGCCCCAAAGGACACCGTGATTCTGACGCTTGCCTGCGGCAAGTACCGCTTCAATGACCTCGATCTCGGCACAATCGGCGGCATTCCGCGTTTGCTTGACATCGGCCAGTGCAACGACGCGTACAGCGCGATTCAGATTGCCCTTGCCCTGGCAAGCGCATTCGGATGCGGCGTCAACGAGCTGCCGCTTTCGATGGTCCTTTCATGGTACGAGCAGAAGGCCGTCGCGATTTTGCTGACGCTTCTGCACCTCGGCATCCGGAACATCCGCCTCGGCCCGACGCTTCCGGCCTTCCTCTCGCCGAACGTCCTGTCCTATCTTGTCGAGCACTACGCCATCGCGCCCACCACGACGCCTGAGGAAGACCTCAAAACGCTCCTCGGCGCATAACCGTTTCCGGCAATGTGCAAAGGGCCCCCCGGTAAAACCGGGGGGTCTTCCTATGCGGGCATAGCCCTATGTTCCTCGCATGACGCGTCAAACGCATAAGTACGGACTGCCAACCGCGTAAGGACTGTTCTTAGCTGCTCGTAAACGAGCTTATAGCGGTATGCTATCACGGCAGAACAGTTCCAGATGCTCTCTGCCAGTTACACGGACGAACAGGCAAAGCTGACAGAAGCTCTTCCGCAGCGAGAATCAGAAATCCAGCGGCTGAAAGAGACGGTAAGCAATACGGTAGCCTTCCTCGATAAAGCGAAGCGATACACGGACATTCAAGAACTAACACCGGAGCTGTTGCGGCTCTTCATCCAGAAAATTGTGGTGCATGAAAAGGAAGTAAAATGGTCCAAACACGCACCACAGACTGTGGAAATTCACTACGCCGACATTGGCTGCATGGAAAACAGACAAACAGCAGAACCGGAACAGCACAACGAGATCCCGAAAGTATCCTGAACCATTCCCAGCGATACACCGACGGAAAACCCGGCTGGTGCCTGAAGCACCAGCCGGGTATCCCCCACCACCGTTGTTACCCCTGTCAGGGGGCAGCAAACCGGTCGCCGGGATTTTCCCGTTTTCGCGCTTTCGCCGCAAGCTTTTCGGCAAAACGAAAGGGCCTGCCGCCCACTTGTTGCAGGCAGCAAACCCTTTTGGCTGCTGGAATATTTTCGAATTAAGTTCTATCTGCCTTTTTGGATTCCTTCATCGAGAAAGGTACCGACTCAGGAACTCTCTGGTTCTCGCCTGCTTGGGGTTGTTGAAAATCTCCTCGGGCGCGGCGTCCTCTAAGATCACACCGCCGTCCATGAAGATGACCCGGCTCGACACGTCGCGTGCAAATGCCATCTCGTGCGTCACAACGAGCATCGTAAAGCCCTCGCCCGCGAGGCGCTTCATAACATCGAGCACTTCGCCGACCATCTCGGGGTCGAGCGCGCTCGTCGGTTCGTCGAAGAGGATGATATCAGGGTTCATCGAGAGCGTCCGCGCAATTGCCACGCGCTGCTTCTGGCCGCCGGAGAGCTGGGCGGGCCGGGCGTTGCAGTAAGCGGACATGCCGACGCGCTCTAAGTAATCCCGCGCGATTTTCTCGGCCTCCTCGCGTTTCCGGTGCAGCACCGTCAGCTGCGGGCAGACGCAGTTCTCGAGCGCGTTCATGTTGTTGAAGAGGTTGAACTGCTGGAACACCATGCCCACGCGCGCGCGGTACTGCGATAAGTTGAGTTCTTTTCCCGCGATGTCCTTACCCTCAAAAATGATCTTGCCGCCGGTCGGCTCTTCGAGCAGGTTCACGCAGCGGAGCATCGTGCTCTTGCCGGAGCCGGACGAACCGATGATGCTGATCACATCGCCCTTGTTTACCGAGAAGCTGATGTCGCGCAGCACCTGATGGGTGCCGAACGTCTTTTCCAGATGCTCGAGTCTTAAAATCTCTTCCATCTTACTGCGCCTCCCGGATGTGAATTTCGGCCTGTGAATCAGAGCCGCTGCCGCAGATCGTGTAGTTGTCAGACCCCGCGAGCTTCTTTTCGGCAAGCCGCAGGAGCCGTGTGACTGTGAAGGTCAGGATGAAGTACAAAATACAGATGACCGTGTAGACCTGGAACGTCTGCAAATTGATGCGCTTAATGACGCCCGCCATGTAGTAGAGCTCCGTGACACCGATGACGTTCAGAACCGAGGTATCCTTGATGTTGATGACAAACTCGTTGCTGATGGACGGCAGAATGTTCTGAAGCACCTGCGGGATGACGACCTTGACCATCGCCTGACCGTGCGTCATGCCGACGGAATACGCGCCCTCGAGCTGTCCGCGGTCGACGGAGATGATGCCGCCGCGGACGATCTCGGCCATGTAAGCGCCGGTGTTAATCGAGACGATGAACAGGCCCGCAGGAATGAGCGGCAGCGTCGCGCCGTCATTCAAAAAGGCGTAGCCCCAGTAGATGACCATCGCCTGGACCATCATCGGCGTACCGCGGAAGACCTCAATGTAGACGGCGATGATGGCGTTGACGATTTTGTGGAGCGCGCGGAGCACTGCGTTTTTCGATTTCGGCGCGGTACGGATGACGCCCGTAAGCAGACCGATCAGGAAGCCAGCGGCTGTACCGATCAGGGCAATGAGCATCGTATAGCCGATGCCGGAAAGCAGGTAGCTGTAATACTGGCTGATGATTCCGAGTACTTCTCTGATAAATTCCATCTTATCTCATCCGTTCCGTTCGTATTTTCTGATTCTCGCTTGAAATCGCTTACTTCTTGATGATGACCACGAGGTTGCTGTTGTAGTAGCAGTCGGTGAAGTCGACCTGCTCCTCACGCTCGGCCGTGGGGCTCATGCCGGCGATGATCGCGTCAACCGCGCCGGACTGGACGGCGGCGATCAGCGAATCCCACTCGTAGGAGTAGACCTCAAGGCTCATGCCGAGCTCGGCGGCAATGTACTTTGCGACCTGCACATCGTAGCCGCTGGCGTAGAGATTATCCTTGCCGGAGATGGGAACTGCGCCGTTGGCATCGGTTGTCTGCGTCCAGTTGAAGGGGGCGTAGGCGCATTCCATCGCGATGCGGAACACACCGTTCGAGGTGTCGGTGTTGGAAGACTGAAGGACAATTGCATCACTCGACTGCGTATCGGGTTCTGCACTGAGGCTCACCATCTGCGCCATGAGCGCCTGACGGGTCTCGGTGGGGATGGTAGCAAGAATATCGTTGACGGTTGCGACCATGCTCGATCCGGTCTGGAACGCAACGGCAATTCCGGTCTCGGCATCGGTTGCGGTGAAGCCGGTGTCATTGTTGACAAACGGCAGGTAGGTCAGCGTATCGTCCTTGCCGCAAACCTCAAGCGCCGTGGGCTCTTCGGCGACATAGCCATCGATCGCGCCGGACTTCAGGGCGTTCAGAAGGTCTGTAAAGTCGGGGTAGGACTTCTTCTCGACGCCGTCGATCTGGTCGATGACGTCTAAGTGGAACGTGCCAGCCTGACCGGCGATGACCGCACCCTTGAGGTCTGCGATGGTGGTGGCCTTCGAGAGGTCGGTCTTCTGCCGCGAGCCGCAGGCGGTAAGCGCCAGACACAAAATAGCTGCTGCTAAAACGATGGATACGATTCTTCTCATGGGATGTTCCTCCTTAAATTTTCCTCAACAAAAAACGGCCAAAGCAAAGTGCTTCGACCGTTGGAACCGGAAAAACCGTATCGTCTGCAAATCGAATATAGCACTCCGCAAAAAATATTGCGACAGTCGTACAGATCTTCTCTGTACGCCCAACAGCAGCGGCTCTCAAAAGCCGTACCATTTCGGCGGAAGCACCTTTTGCATGCCGTCAGCAACGTTTGAGCGTCTCGGGCAGGCGACTGATTGGTTCCGCGCCTCTATATCTTTGAGTTTGACTGTTATTTCGTTGTTCACGGATGCCCCGTGATTTGTGCTTAGTATAGCACCGTTTTCCGACAAATCAAGCCTTTTTTTGAAAAAAGCCAATTTTTAACGCAAACTATGAACCCGCACAGAAAACAGTGCCTATTTTTGTGCACCCTGACGGAGATTTACCGGTCTCCCCGGTCGAAGTGCGTCAGATCCTTGATGACCTCGCCCGCGATGATCAACCCCACAACGGAGGGCACAAACGCGGTCGAGCCCGGGATATCGTGCCGGTCGGTACATTTTCTGGCCGTGCCGGGCGGGCAGATGCAGTGATTGCGGCAACTGATGGTCGCGTCCTCGACGGGGCGGATCGGCTTTTCCTGCGAATAGACGACCTTGAGATGCGAAACGCCCTTTTTTCGGCAGAGCTGCCGCATGACGCGCGCAAGGGGGCACACCGACGTTTCAAAAATATCCGCCACCCGGAACGCTGTGGGGTCTACTTTATTACCTGCGCCCATGGAGCTGATGATTGGAACACCCGCTTCCTTCGCTGCTAAGACGAGCCCCATTTTTCCGGAGACGGTGTCGATTGCGTCCACGACATAATCAAACTGTGAAAAATCGAACTGATTTTCCTCCCCGGGCAGGAAAAACGTCTTGTACGTTGTGACCTTGCAGTTGGGGTTGATGGAATGCACGCGCGCTTCAGCAACGTCGACCTTGAATTTTCCGACTGTCTCGCGCGTGGCGAGGATCTGCCGGTTCACATTCGTCAGGCACACCCGGTCGTCATCGATGAGATCGAGCGCACCCACGCCGGAGCGTGCCAGCGCCTCGACCGTATAGCCGCCCACGCCGCCGATGCCAAACACGGCCACGCGGGAGCCTGAGAGCACGTCCATCGCTTCGCCGCCAAGGACAAGCTGCGTTCTTGAAAACTGATTGAGCATAACGCCTCCTGAAAATTTCCGAACGCGCCGACCGCCCACACCGGTTCTGGTGCAGGCGGCTGGCGCTGTTGGAATCATAAAAAGAGAGAGGAATAAAATAGGGGGATGAATTGGTTGGATTATACAGCAGCGAAGCCCTTTTCGAGGTCGGCGATGATATCGTCGATGTGCTCCGTGCCGATGGAAAGGCGGATGGTAGAGGGCGTGATGCCCTGATCGAGCAGCTCTTCCTCGGTCAGCTGCGCGTGCGTCGTGGTCGCCGGATGGATGACGAGGGACTTCACGTCCGCGACGTTTGCAAGCAGCGAGAAAATTTCGAGGTGATCGATGAAGCGGAACGCTGCTTCCTGCCCGCCCTTGATCTCGAAGGTGAAGATGCTCGCGCCGCCGTTCGGGAAATACCGCTCGTAGAGCGCGTGGTCGGGGCGATCGGGAAGCGAGGGATGGTTGACTTTTGCGACCTTCGGATGGTTCTTCAGGAACTCCACGACCTTCTTCGTGTTCTCCGCGTGCCGCTCGAGGCGAAGAGAGAGCGTCTCCGTGCCCTGCAGGAGCAAAAACGCTGCGAACGGAGAGATGGCCGCGCCCTGGTCACGCAGCAAAATCGCGCGCACATAGGTCACAAAGGCCGCCGGGCCCGCCGCGTCGACAAACGACACGCCGTGATAGCTGGGGTTCGGGTCCGCAATCAGTGAGAACTTGCCGCTTGCTCTCCAGTCAAACTTGCCGGAATCGACAATCACGCCGCCGAGCGTCGTGCCGTGGCCGCCGATGAACTTCGTCGCCGAGTGGACAACGATGTCCGCGCCGTGCTCGATGGGGCGGATGAGATAGGGCGTGCCAAAGGTATTATCGACGATGACGGGAAGCGAATGCTTGTGCGCAATCTCTGCAATCGCGTCAATGTCGGGAATGTCGCTGTTGGGGTTTCCGAGCGTCTCAAGGTAAATTGCCTTCGTGTTGGGCTGAATGGCCGCTTCGACCTCTTTGAGATCGTGCGCGTTCACAAACGTCGTCGTCACACCGAAGGCTTTGAGTGTATGGGCGAGCAGATTATACGTGCCGCCGTAGACGGTCTTCTGGCAGACGATGTGGTCACCCTGCTGGGCGAGCGCTTCGATCGTATATGTAATTGCCGCTGCGCCGGAGGCAACCGCGAGCGCCGCTACGCCGCCCTCGAGCGCCGCAATGCGCTTTTCAAAGACGTCCTGTGTGGAATTCGTGAGCCGGCCGTAGATGTTGCCCGCGTCGCGAAGGGCAAAGCGATCCGCCGCGTGCTGCGCGTTGTGGAATACATAGGAAGTCGTCGCATAAATCGGGACGGCACGGGAATCGGTGGCGGGGTCGGCCTGTTCCTGACCGACGTGGAGCTGCAAAGTTTCAAAATGATAATTGGACATAATAATTCCCCTTCTTTGAATCGATGTTTTACATTCTGTTTTTGTGGACGGTTTTCGGGTATCGTCACATTCGCCCGTTGCGGAAGTTCGCGCGGAGCAGCGCTTCAAAGATGGATCTCATGTTCTTGTCCTCCATGTTTTAGCCTATCTATCTACTATTCTGGTAGGTTTTTGATAGAATAGCACAGAGAACCGCCCTTGTCAAGCGGTCCTCCCAAAATTTTCGATATTCTTTTGGTAAAGATCACCGGATGGAAATTACCTTCCAATGGTGACATCCGTTTTCGGGATTTCCGCAATCCTCCGGGAGGTTCGTAGGGGCGGACGCGGCTTTCCGCCCTCGGGCACCAACGAATTCGCCGATGGGTATTGCGTTTCGGAAGTGCATTTTGCCGGGCGGACAGGGTCGTCCGCCCCTACGAAATTTCTGAAAATTCCCGAAATTGCGTAGGTGAGCAGCCTGTCTAAATCACGTAATCCCCGCCGCTTTCGACCTGCATCAAATCCCGAATCGTGATGCTGTCAAAATAGGAAAGCGTCATCTCGTAATATTTCTGCCACATCGGAAGCGTCCGGCAGTAGCTTGCGCGCGGGCAGGTATTGACCGGCTCGGAGAGGCAGGCCACGGGCGCAAGGTCGACCTCGGTCAGCCGCAGGATATCGCCCACACGGTAGCCCTCGGGCTCCATCGTCAGCCGGTAGCCACCGCCCTTTCCGTGCTGCCCCTCGACAAGGTTTGCCTTGCTCAGAAGCGGCATGATCTTCTCTAAATACTTGAGTGAGATTTCCTGCCGCTTGGCGACCTCCTTCATGGGCGTAAACGCTTCGCCCCGGTGCTCGGCAAGGTCAATGAGCACGCGAATCGCGTACCGGCCTCTTGTTGAGATCATACGTCCGCCTCCTTTGTGTCTTCATCAAACGTTCCCGCGATCACGCCGCCGCCGAGAACGATATCGCCGTCGTATAAAACCGCGTACTGCCCCGGAGTCGGCGCGCGCTGCGGCTCGTCAAAAAGCAACCTGACCTCGCCGTTATCCAGAACCGTAACCGAAACGTGCTGCTCGGGATGGCGGTAACGAAGCTTTGCCTTGCAGCGGAAGCTTTCTCCCGGCGCGCTGCCCGCAATCCAGTGCATATCCCGAACCTTCACGCCGCGATGGAACAAATCCTCGCTCGCGCCGAGAACGACCGTGTTGTCTTCCGGACGAATCTCACAAACGAAATATTTCTGAGACAAGCTCAGCCCCAGTCCCCGGTGCTGGCCGATGGTGTAGCGGATGATGCCGCTGTGCCGCCCTAAAATATGCCCGTCTTTGTCGATGAAATTACCGGGTTCGGCCTTTTTCCCCGTGCGAAGCTCGATGATCTTCGCGTAATCGCCATCCGGGACAAAGCAGATATCCTGACTGTCCGGCTTGTCGGCGTTGATAAAATCGGACTGGCGCGCAAGCTCCCGCGCCTCACTCTTGCGGAGCTCTCCCAGCGGGAACAGCGTCTGAGAAAGCCGCTCCTGCGTCATGTCGTAGAGCACGTAGCTCTGGTCCTTCGTCTCATCGAGTGCCTTGCGCAGCTGCCAGAGTCCGTTTTCCTGCGTGATGCGCGCGTAGTGTCCGGTCGCGATATGGTCGCAGCCGAGAATTTTTGCCCGCTCGTAGAGCTTGTCGAACTTCATATAGCGGTTACAGTCGATGCAGGGGTTCGGCGTGAGGCCGGTTTCATAGGAGCGGACGAATTTATCGATGATTTTTTCGCCAAAGTCGTCCGAAAAATTAAAGACGTAATACGGCATGCCGAGCTTATAGCAGACGCTTCTCGCGTCCTCCACATCGTCGAGCGAGCAGCACGTATGCGCGCGCGGAATCCCCGCGTCCTCGTTGTGGTAGAGCTTCATCGTCGCGCCGATGCACTCGTTGCCGTCCCGGCACAAAAGCCCCGCCGCAACGCTCGAATCCACGCCGCCGCTCATCGCAATCAGAATCTTCATCTGCGTATCTCCATTCCGGTCTGTCAGCAGACCATCCCAGTGTGCAGGTCTCATTATAATACGCCGCGCAGAAAATCGCAAGACACAAAAACCCGGCAGGTTTGTTCCTGCCGGGTTCTGCGCTATATGCCGCGTTTTTCGCGGATTTTTTCTTTCAGTGCGCCGGTTTTCCGCTCCAAAAACACACCCAGGATCGAAAGATTCCGGAAAACGGACTCCGCCGCAAAGGCAAAGATGATCATCAGCAGCACGCAAATTCTCGACATATCGCTCAGCGCGAACAGCTGCTTGAGGAAAATGCCGCAGAAGATGAGCCCCGCGATGTTGACAAGGATGATCGCGTACTTCATTTTGGTGAGAGGCTTGCTGATGCGAATCAAAATCATGAAGCCAACCACGGCCAGCAGCATTGTCGCCGCCGTCGCAATGTCCCCATCCGAAAGCCCGAACACCTCGCCGCAGATGACGAGCGCGCCGACCGCCAGCACATCCGTCAGCGCAGCCGGAAGCGCGCGCAGCAGAACCTTCTTGAGGAAGTTTCCTTCAATGCGCACGTAGTTTGGCTCCAGCGCCAGCAGGAAGCCCGGAATGCCGATCGTGAACATCGCAATGAGCGAGACCTGCGCGGGCTCAAGCGGATACGTCAGGAACGACACGGCGGAGAAGACCGAGAGCAAGAGAGAAAACAGGTTCTTGACCAGAAACAGGCTCGCCGAACGCTCGATGTTATTGACGACGCGCCGCCCCTCGAGCACCACGTCCGGCATGCGGGCAAAATCGGAGTCCAGCAGCACGACCTGCGCCGCCTGCGCCGCCGCTTCGCTGCCCGAGGCCATCGCGACCGAGCAGTCCGCATCCTTCATGGCAAGAATGTCGTTCACGCCGTCGCCCGTCATCGCAACCGTATGGCCGGCCTTCTGCATGGCCTGCACAAGCTTCTGCTTCTGCGCGGGGGTGACACGCCCGAAGACGGTGTAAGTTTCCGCCGCGCGCGCAAGCTGCTCATCGGTCACAAGCATCGCCGCGTCTACAAATTTGTCCGCGTTTTCGATTCCCGCCTGCTTCGCGATTTCCGAGACCGTGCGCGCATTGTCGCCCGAGATGACTTTCACGGTCACGTCCTGCTCTTTAAAGTAAGCGAACGTTTCCTTCGCGTTTTCGCGCACACGGCCCGTCAGGACAGCGTATCCAAGCGGCTCCGGAGAATTGCCCTCTCCCCGGCTCTTCGCCAGCAGCAGCACGCGGCAGCCCGCGTCCAAAAAGTGCTTCAGCTCTCCCGCCACCTGCGCGTACGCGCCTTTCAGCACGAACTCCGGCGCGCCGAACAGATACGTCCCTGTCTCAAAGGTGATCGACGAATATTTTTTACTGGACGAAAACGGTTGGACGTCCAGCGCGATTTTTGCCTCCTGCGGATGCTCCAGCCGCCGCTGCTCAGAAAACGCGCGCAGCGCCTGCATCGTCTCGTTCGTGTCCTGCGCGGCCAGGCAGTAGTCAGCCAGCAAATCCTGCAAGGCTTCATCATCAAATTGGTCGTTTTTCGCGCATTCGAACGCGTGTGCCTCCTGCACGTTCATACCGGGCTCGGTGATCGTGCCGGTCTTGTCGACGCACAGAACGTCCACGCGCGCGAGCGTCTCAATGCTCTTCATATCATGCAGCAGCACCTTCCGGCGGGCAAGGCGCATGGTCCCCAGCACAAGTGCGATCGTCGTCAGCATGTAAAGCCCCTCGGGGATCATGCCGATGACGGCGGCAATCGCGGAGACGACGCTTTTTTGCAGCGTCTCGCCGGAATAGAAATAGCTCTGGGCAAACAGAATCACGCCGATCGGCACGATCGTAAAGCCGATCCATTTGACGATCCGGTTGATCGCGCGGATCATTTCCGACTGCTCCCCGGTCTGGACAGCCTTGGCCTCGCGCGTGAGCTTCGCGATATACGATTCGTCCCCGACCTTGTCGAGCCGCGCATAGCACCGTCCCGCCACAACGAAGCTGCCGGACAGGAGTTCGCTTCCGGGTTCTTTTTCAATTTCGTCGCTCTCGCCCGTGAGAAGCGCCTCGTTGACCTGCACCGAGCCCTGCAAGACCGTCGCGTCCGCCGGAATCTGGTCGCCCGCCGACAAAACGACAATATCGCCCCGCACCAGATCGTTTGCCGCGAGCTTCTGCTCCATACCGTCTCTGAGCGCAACGGCATGCGGCGCGTGGAGCAGGCTCATCTTATCCAAAATGTGCTTGGCGCGCAGCTCCTGAAAAATGCCGATGAGCGTATTTCCGATAACGACCGGCAAAAACGTCAGGTTGCGGTACGAGCCCACAAGGCACAGAAGCACCGTGATGACGACAAAAATCAGGTTAAAAAACGTGAGCACGTTCGAGCGAATGATCTCTCCGGCCGTCTTTCCGCCGGTGTCGCTTTGCTGATTGGAAAGGCCCTGCGCGCGCAAAGCCTCTGCCTGTTGGGTGCTCAGGCCGCGAAGGGGCGCGGAGTCCTGAGATTGCGGTAGCTGCTGCATATAAACGTTCCTTTTCTGCCCCGGAACACCGGAGCTTGTGAAAATTATTCCCTTCCAAAATCGGTCGAAATCTCTGACTTTCCCTATTCTAGTGCTGCGCGCGTCCATCGTCAAGTTCTTCCGGCGTTGTTTTACAGTTTCGTTACACTTCCATTTCAGGCAGCGCGAAAAAACATCCTTGACAAGTGGGAAAAAAGCTGGTATGATGGCAGCAAGTTAGACAAGTCTAACTTAAGTTCGAGCAATCAAACCAAAACATTTTTCCAGTGCGTCTTCGGACGCATGATTTTCACCCAAATGATTAAACTACTCTAACTAATGAAAGGAGCAGCTTATGAGTATCGTCATTCTCGGCGGCAACGAATGTATGGAGCGCCGCTACAAGGACCTGTGTGACAGCTATCAGTGTCAGAGCAAAATTTTCACCAAACCCAGCGGCGGCCTCCGCAAAAAAATGGGAAGCCCCGACTTAATGATTTTCTTCACAAGCACGATGTCGCACAAGATGGTGCAGGGCGCAATGAGCGAGCTCAAGGGCGGCAGCACCGTCATTGAGCGCTGCCACACCAGCTCTCTTTCCGCCCTGCGCGGAATTCTCGAGAAGCACGTAGGGAGCATGGCGTAACATGCCGGAAGAACTCGTCGTGCGCCAGTGCGCGCCCACGCTGGCTGGTCTCAAGACCGGAAGCCTCTTCCGTGCGGCCTGCACCGACAAAAAGGCGCTTCTCGCGCAGATTCGCGATCTCAACCAGCGCCTGCGGGAAAAGGGCCTGTGCCTCATTCCGCTGCGTTTTCGGGACGGCAACGCGCTTTTGTATCTCTATCGCCCGGCGCGGCTCAAGATCGATTTAAAAAACGAGCTGGCGCGCAGGACGCTTGGAAACGCGGGGTATCTCGATGAAAGCCCCGAGCGGTGCATCGTCAATCTCATCCGGCGCTTTCAGGGCGAGGAATTTCCGCACGAAATCGGGCTATTTCTAAGCTACCCGCCCGAGGATGTGCAGGGCTTTATTGAAAACCATGCGCAGAACTTCAAGCTCTCCGGCCTCTGGAAGGTCTACGGAGACGAGGCATACGCGCGCGCAGCCTTCGCAAAATATAAAAAGTGTACCGATATCTACTGCCGCAGCTGGCGCTCAGGCGCAAGTCTCGAGGCGCTGACCGTGGCAGGCTGAAGCGGACATGATTTTTTAAATCAGAAAGGAACAACAAACATGAAAAAGACAGCTGTTGTATTTTGGAGCGGCACAGGCAATACAGAGTCCATGGCGAACGCGGTGCTCGAGGGCATGAAGGCCGCAGGCGCGGAGGCAGAGATCTTCACCTCCGAGCAGGCAGAGGCCGCAAAGCTCGCGGACTTCGACGCCATCGCCTTCGGCTGCCCCGCGATGGGTGCGGAGGAGCTCGAGGAGACCGAATTTGCCCCGATGTTCGACGCGGTCAAAGGCTCCCTCTCCGGCAAGGACGCGGCACTCTTCGGCTCCTACGGCTGGGGCGACGGCGAGTGGATGCGCACGTGGGAAGAGGACTGCAAAAATAGCGGCCTGAACCTTGTCTGCCAGAGCGTCACCTGCTGCGAAGCGCCCGACGACGACGCGCTGGAGGCCTGCCGCAAGCTCGGTGGAGAACTTGCCAAGTAAATTTGTCCCCCGGCATCCCCGGTACACAAACACCCTTCCTCTTTGTGTACCGGGGATTTTTGCGTCTTTTGATTGACAAAGCGCCCGCTTCCGGCTAAAATTGGGACGATTAAAAACCGCGCGGGCAAAACGCCCTGCTCGGAAGAAGGAGACCGCCATGGAGCTGACCGTGCAGGAGCTTGCAAAGCTGGAACAAACTACATATCTTCTCATCGACATGCGCTCGGAGCAGACGCGGGCCTACGGCATGCTCCCCGGTGCCATCCCCGTTCTGCCGGAAGACCTCTCTCTCTTTGCAAAGGAACACCCGGACAAGGCGCTGGTTCTCTACTGCGCACACGGCGAGGCGAGCATTCCGGCAGCAGAAGCGTTGTGCGAGGAGGGCTATGACGCGTACAGCCTGACGGGCGGGTACCTTGCGTGGCTGCGCGAGCAGATGGCGCGGCAGAATGGCGACGAGATCCAAACGCGCGTCGAGACGAGCCTTCGCAAGCGCTTCCGGGAAAAGATCTGGTGCAACTTCACGAAGGCTGTCCGGCAGTATGAGCTTGTGAAGCCCGGAGACTGCATTGCCGTCTGCATCTCGGGCGGCAAGGACTCGATGCTGATGGCCAAATTATTTCAGGAGCTGAAGCTTCACAATAAATTCCCGTTCGAGGTCAGGTTCCTCGTCATGGATCCGGGCTACAGCCCCGCGAACCGGCAAATCATCGAGGATAATTTGCGGAAACTTGGCATCCCGGCGCAGATTTTCGAGTCTGATATCTTTGGCTCTGTCTACAACGTCGAAAAATCGCCCTGCTATCTCTGCGCGCGCATGCGGCGCGGCTATCTTTATAACTTTGCAAAGCAGCTCGGCTGCAACAAAATTGCCCTCGGGCACCACTATGACGATGTGATCGAGACGATCCTCATGGGTATGCTCTGGGGCGCGCAGGTTCAGACGATGATGCCGAAGCTCCACAGTACCAATTTCCCCGGCATGGAACTCATCCGTCCGATGTACCTCATCCGGGAAGACGACATCAAGGCCTGGCGCGACGCGAACGACCTGCATTTCATCCAGTGTGCCTGCCGCTTCACCGACACCTGTACCACCTGCCGCCCGAACGAAGAGGCAAAATCCAAGCGCCAGCAGACCAAGCAGCTCATCCGCGAACTCAAGAAGACGAATCCCGAGGTCGAGGCGCATATCTTCCGGAGCATGGAAAACGTCTGTCTCGATACCGTTATCGCCTACAAAACCGGCGGCCGGAAAATTTCGTTTCTGGAGAATTACGACCGGCCGCGCAAATCGGGCGAAACGGAGTAAGTTTCCTCTTTACGAATCGGGAAAAGTATGCTACAATGCGTCGTCTTCTTTTTTGAGTTTCTAATTCTGAGGTGAACGCTTTGAACTTTGTATCGACTGCGGCGGAGGCTGCCGCGCTCTCGTCCGGGAATTTATTCGTCCGGTCGCTGGCAGTATTTATTTCGTCACTGCTGCCGTTTATTGAAAATAAGGGCGCGATTATTTTAGCCGCCGCCCTCAAGCTCAAATGGTACCTTTCCTACCTTCTGACGTGCATCGGCTCGTATCTTCCGGTTCCGTTTCTGCTGCGGATGAAAAAGCACCCGCTCGGCAAAAAGGAAACCAGCCCGAAGCTGCTGCAAAAAGCGCATCAGGCGCTCGAAAAGCACGAGGCCCAGCTCAAAAAATACGGCCCTCCGGCGCTTTTTGTCGCCGTCTGCATTCCGCTCACAGGGGTCGGCTGCTGGATCGGCTCGACGCTTGCGCGGCTGACAGATATGGATGAAAAACGCGCGGGGCTCGCGATTCTGGGCGGGACACTTGTCTCCGGACTCATCACAATTCTCGGCGTCTACGGCCTCATCGGCGGCATTCAGTACCTGCTCAAATAGGGCTTCCACGCGTGAATACGCGCGTTTTTTTGTATATTTTCAGCAAAATTTCGCAGAGAATGCTGCAAATTCTGTGGATAATCCCAGCGTTTTCCCCATTGACGCAGTAGGTAAATTGGTGTATTATAGCAGAAAGAAATTTGAGCGGTATTTTTCAGGGAAGGAGGCGAACGCAATGACGTTCCGTAACACCATGATGATGCGAATGTTATTCTCCCGGGCATGTAATATGGCCAGGTGCTTCGGCATGCGTTGCTGTACGCCTGAGAATAACGCTTGATTGAGCGCAAAAGCCATTTGCCCGGGAGCTGAGACAGCCCCCGGTTTTTTGTTGCTCAAATTCCTTCCATAAAATGAAATTTCTTTTCTGAATCAAAGGAGTGTATCTCATGAAACAGTATAAAAAAACCATCGCGCTGGCGCTGGCTCTCGTACTGAGCCTGTCTCTCGCCGCCTGCGCATCCAAGACCGAAACCGCCGCTTCCACCGAAGCTGCTTCGACGGAAACCGCGTCCGAAACCGCAGCGAGCAAGGGCACCATCACCGTCGCCGCCAGCCCCACGCCGCACGCCGAGATCCTCGCGCAGGCCAAGCCCATCCTCGAGGCCGAGGGCTGGACGCTGGAGGTCAAGGAGTTCCAGGACTACGTGCAGCCGAACAACGTCGTCGAGAGCGGCGAATTTGACGCGAACTACTTCCAGCACATCCCCTATCTTGAGAACTTCAATGAAGAGCAGGGCACGCACCTTGTGAACGCCGGCGGCATCCACTATGAGCCGTTCGGCATCTACCCGGGCACGAAGTCCTCTCTGGACGACATCGCCGAGGGCGACACCATCGCTGTCCCGAACGACACCACCAACGAAGCACGCGCGCTGCTTCTGCTCCAGGATAACGGCATTCTCAAGCTCAAGGACGGCGCGGGCCTCACGGCTACCGTTCTGGACATCGAAGAGAACCCCTACAACGTCGAGATCCTCGAGCTCGAGGCCGCGCAGGTCCCGCGTGTGAAGGACGAGGTCGCTTTCGTCGTTCTCAACGGCAACTACGCGCTCGACGCCGGCTTCTCCGTCGCAAAGGACTCCCTCGCGTATGAAAAGTCCGACTCCGACGCGGCCAAGACCTATGTGAACGTCATCGCCGTGAAGGAAGGCAACGAAAACTCCGAGAAGATCCAGGCTTTAGTCGCCGCGCTCAAGTCCGATACCATCCGTCAGTACATCAACGATACCTATGACGGCGCGGTCGTTCCCTTTGACGACTGATTTCCACGCGCAGAGCGTACAGGATTTCCTGCTACGCTCTGTTTCCATGTCTAAAAAATCTTACCCGGACCATGTTCCGGGCAGAAACGAGGAATTTGATGAAACCGGTCATTCGATTAGAGCATATTGAGAAGGTGTTCCACGACGGGAAGGACGACTTTGAGGCGCTGCGCGACGTGTCGCTGGATGTCGAAGAAGGCGGTATTTTCGGCATCATCGGCCTGTCCGGCGCGGGCAAGAGCACGCTTGTGCGCTGCCTGAACCTGTTGGAGCGGCCGACCTCCGGCAAGGTCTTTCTCCATGGGCAGGACATGACGGCCCTTTCCCCGGCGGAGATCCGCCGCTGCCGCCAGAAGATCGGCATGGTCTTTCAGCACTTCAACCTTCTCATGCAGCGCACTGTCCTCGGCAACGTCTGCTTCCCGCTGGAGATCGTCGGCATGAGCAAGAAGGACGCAAAAAAGCGCGCGATGGAGGTTTTGAGACTTGTCGGCATTGCCGATAAGGCGAACGCCTACCCCTCGCAGCTCTCGGGAGGCCAGAAGCAGCGCGTGGCAATTGCACGCGTGCTCGCCAACGACCCGGAGATCATCCTCTGCGACGAAGCGACGAGCGCCCTCGACCCCATGACCACAGAGTCGATCCTCTCGCTTCTGCAAACGATCAGCCAGACCCAGCACATCACCATCGTCGTCATCACGCACGAGATGAAGGTCGTCCAGCAGATCTGCAACCGCGTTGCGGTGCTGGACGAAGGCCGCATTCAGGAGACTGGCCCTGTCAGCGAGGTCTTCACGCACCCGCAGACGAAGGCTGCCAAGCGGCTGGTGCTGGCCCGGATGCAGGACGCGGACGCACCGTGTGTGAAGCTGGCCCTGCCGGAGGACGAGAAGGAGCTGGCTGATTTGATGGCCTATGTGAAAGCGCACAATCTCAAGGTATTGGAGGGTGAAGAGCATGTTTGAAGCCGGTATGGTGCAGACGCTAGTCGAAGGCGTCCGCGACACGTTGTACATGGTTCTGGCCTCGACGGCCTTCGGATACCTTCTGGGCCTCCCGCTTGGCATTCTTCTTTGCATCACGGGCGAAAACGGCATCCGTAAAAACCCCGTCATCTACCGCATTCTCGATATCGTCGTGAACCTGATCCGAAGCGTGCCGTTTTTGATTCTGCTCATTCTCGTCTCGCCGTTTACAAAGTGGCTCGTCGGCAAGAGCTACGGCGCGACGGCAACGGTCGTTTCCCTTGTCATCGCGGCGGCTCCCTTTATCGCGCGTATGGTCGAGTCCTCACTCAACGAGGTCGATCAGGGCGTCATTGAGGCGGCCAAGAGCATGGGCGCGACGGACGGCACGATCATTTGGAAGGTCCTTATCGGCGAGGCCAGAACGTCTCTTCTTGTCGGCGTGACCATCGCGCTCGGAACGATTCTCGGGTACTCCGCGATGGCGGGTGTGCTCGGCGGCGGCGGTCTGGGCGATATTGCCATCCGCTACGGCTACTACCGCTGGCAGGGAGACGTGATGTGGGTCACCGTCATCCTGCTTGTTGCCCTTGTGCAAATTCTGCAAGGTATCGGCATGCTGCTATCCAAAAAGCTCGACCACAGACGCCACTAATTTCCTACCGAAACGTGAAATCAACCTTCGAAGGGTTTCCGCAATTTCGACGTTTTGGCAATTTCTCCGATTTTGCGTAGGGGTCGACTCTGTCCGCCCGGCAACTTGCGCCTTCAAAACACGAACATTTTCGGCGAATTCGTGACTTTCCACGGGCGGACAGAGTCGTCCGCCCCTACGGGACTTGTGCGGTCTTCTGCGGAAGGCCGCGCGTTTTTTGTTTTCGGACTTGTCTGCGGGATGGTTTCGCGGTATACTATATTAGAATAATAGCGCCGTGGCGCAGTTTGGAGAACGCGGAGGAAACGCGATGAAAAAGGAATTTTTGGAGACGGGGAAAATCGTCTCGACACACGGGCTGCACGGAGACGTGAAGATTCTGCCGTGGGCAGACAGCCCCGAATTTCTGCTGGAGTTTGACCGGGTGTTCGTTGGGAAGAAGGAATACGCCGTAGAGGACGCGCGTGTGCAGAAGACGTGCGTTCTGATGAAGCTTGAAGGGATCGATACCGTCGAGGAGGCCGCTAAATTACGCGATCAGGTTGTTTTCATCGCGCGGGACGATATCGAGCTCGAGGATGGCGCGATGTTCATTCAGGACCTGCTCGGCCTTCCCGTGCTGACAGAGGACGGCGCAGAGCTCGGCAAGCTCAAGGAGGTCATCTCCACGGGCGCGAACGACGTGTTCTATGTCAAGGGCGCGCACGAATACATGATTCCCGCCGTGCCGGAATTTGTGCTCGAGCGGAACATTGATAGCGGCTTCATCCGCGTGCGGCTCATTGAGGGGATGCAGACCGATGCGCTTTGACATTCTGACGCTGTTCCCCGAGCCCGTCGAGGCGATGATGCACTCGAGCATCCTCGGCCGCGCGCAGAAAAAAGGGCTCATCGAAATTCACGCCCACCAGATTCGCGACTATACCGCAAACCGCCAGAATCAGGTTGACGACTACCCCTACGGCGGCGGGCGCGGCGCGATTTTGCAGTGCGATCCCCTGTACCGGTGCTGGTGCGCGATCTGCGACGATATCGGCGCGCCGGTACATACAATCTTTCTCTCTGCCTGCGGAAGTGTGTTCAATCAGGAAAAGGCAAAACAGATGCAGCGAAGCTTTGAAAACGTGATTCTTGTTTGCGGGCACTATGAGGGGATCGACCAGCGCTTCATTGACGAATGCGTAGACGAGGAAATTTCCCTCGGCGACTTTGTCTTAACCGGCGGCGAGCTTCCGGCGATGATGATCGCGGACGCAGTGTGTCGCCTGGTCCCGGGCGTTCTGGGAGACGAGGTCTGCTTCACGGACGAGAGCCACTGGGACGGGTTGCTCGAGTACCCGCAGTACTCGCGCCCCGAAGTCTGGCACGGCCTGGCCGTTCCGGAGGTGCTTCTCTCCGGCAATCATCAGAACGTCGACCGCTGGCGCAAGAAGCAGTCGATTCTTCGCACGATGTACCGGCGGCCCGACATGTTCAAAAAACTGCGCTTCCCCTATAAAGCGCGCGCCGAACGCAAATTTGTTGCAGAATTGGAGGCAGAAAATGAAGACTTCCGAAATCGCGACCCTAAAAACCTGGATTACCGAAAGTGATAACATCGTCTTTTTTGGAGGCGCGGGCGTGTCCACCGAGTCCGGCATTCCGGACTTCCGCAGCGTCGACGGCCTATACCACCAGAAGTTCGACTACCCGCCCGAGACCATCCTGTCCCATAGCTTTTTCTACAGCCACACGGAGGAATTTTACCGGTTCTACCGCGAAAAAATGCTCCCCTTAGAGGCCAAACCCAACGCCGCGCATCTGGCTTTGGCAAAGCTCGAGCAGGAAGGAAAGCTCAAGGCCATCGTCACGCAGAACATCGACGGCCTGCACCAGAAGGCGGGAAGCAAATGCGTCTACGAGCTCCACGGCTCTGTGTACCGCAACCGCTGCCAGCGCTGCGGCAAGCAGTATCCCCCGGAATTTATCCGCGACTACAAGGGCGTTCCGCACTGCGATTGCGGCGGGCTCATCAAGCCCGAGGTCGTGCTCTATGAAGAGGGTCTGGACGAAGCGTGCATCGACGGCGCCGTCCGTGCCATCTCCAGGGCCGATATTCTGATCGTCGGCGGCACGTCGCTCACCGTCTACCCAGCCGCAGGCCTCATCCGCTACTACGGCGGCAACAAATTAGTTTTAATCAACCGCGACGAGACGCAATATGACTCGTACGCAAACCTCATCTTCCGCGACCCGATCGGGACCGTCCTGTCTCAGGTCGTGTAACGCCAAAAGGAGTCCCTATGAACCGCACTGAATTCCAATCTTGGACAAAACATCACATCCGCCTGATGGACGGCGCAACCGGCAGCAACCTCATGAAGGCCGGCATGCCGCGCGGCGTCTGCACTGAGCAATGGGTGCTGGAGCACCCGGACGCAATCCTTGCCTTACAGAGCGCATACAAAGCCGCTGGCAGTGACATGGTCTACGCGCCGACGTTCTGCGCAAACCGCATCGCCCTCTCCGGCTACGGCTTGCAGGATGATGTTTCCCGCATGAACCGCGAGCTGGTCGCGCTCAGCAAAAAAGCCGTCGGCTCCGGCGTTCTCGTCGCGGGCGATATGACCACGACCGGAAAGCCCGCCGACCCCGAAGACAGCGACGGCTATCAGCAGCTGCTGGACGCGTATCGAGAGCAGGCCGAGTCCCTGATTTCCGCGGGCGCCGACCTCATCGGCGTGGAGACGATGATGGGTGTGAACGAATGCGTCGCGGCCATCGAGGCCATCCGCTCGCTTGGCGATATTGCCGTCATCTGCACGCTCTCGGTCCAGTCCGACGGCAAGTGCTACTTTGACGGAAGCGTCTTCGAAGCCGCAGAGATTCTCGAGGCGCTGGGCGCGGACGCGATCGGCGTGAACTGCTCCACCGGCCCCGACCAGCTGGAGAGCGTCATCCGGACGCTCAAAAACACATGCTCTCTTCCCGTCATCGCAAAGCCGAACGCGGGCATGCCGAAGATTTCGGATTCCGGCGAGGCGGTCTATTCCATGGAGTCAGGCGAGTTTGCGCAGCATATGGAGCGGCTTGTCGAAGCCGGCGCGAGCCTCATTGGCGGCTGCTGCGGAACGACTCCGGAGTTTATAGAAGCCCTGCGAGGGCTGAAACGATAATTCTGGCAGTGCCTGCCAAGGGTGCTTTTTGTTTTTGCCGTCCGTGGCGGCAAGCGCCAGTTTAGACTGGCAGAGACCTGCCAGCCGGGTGATTCGACCCCACGCTTCTTAGCTGCGCAAAGAAGCGCGGTGTCGAGCCGCCGCGAAGAAATTGCCCAAAGGAAACCCTTGGGAATGGTTTCCTCTGGACTCCTTCGGAAACAGAGGGGCGCGGCCCCTCTGACACCCCGGGCTGCCCGATACGGATGGTTGTACTAGTTGAGCGTACTCGCGTACTTTTGAGTACTCTATAGTCGGGGGTACGACAAATTTGTAAGACCCGACTCGGCGCAAAGCAAATTTCCTCTGGAAATTTCTTTGCGCGGGGGCTTCCCCCTCTGCGATGAGGACCCCCGTCCCCCATCGCAGCCCGCCCCGCAAGGATTTTTGCAGAGCAAAAATGCCTTGCGGCGGATAAGTGCCCCCAAATTTGCTGCTTGGCAGCATAATCGTCAGTCATCTTGCAAACCAGTAAGTGCTTACAAGCCAGAAAGAGAGTGCCTCCAAAACCCGTAGAAGATTGCCCCATTGGAAAGGCAATGCAAATCTGGAACTCCCGGGATCTCAAAAGGGCCGCGGCCCTTTTGTTTCCGAAAGAGTCCAGAGAAAACCCTTTCGAAGGGTTTCCTTTGGGCAACTTCTTCGCCGAGGCTCGACACGGCGCTTCTTTGCGCAGCTAAGAAGCGTGGGGTCGAATTGAACCAGCTGGCAGGTCTCTGCCAGACTAAACTGGCGCTTGGCGCCACGGACGGCAGTAAAAAATCCCTCCTTCGGTTGGCGACCGAAAAAGAAAGGACACCTATGGCAGAATTTTTGCCCATCAATCAATCTGATATGAACCGCCGCGGCTGGACGCAGTGCGACTTTGTCTATGTCGTCGGCGACGCGTATGTCGATCATCCGTCGTTTGGACACGCGATCATCTCGCGTGTTCTGGAGTCCCACGGCTACAAGGTCGGCATCATCTCCCAGCCGGACTGGAAAAATCCAGATTCCATCTCCATTTTGGGCGAGCCCCGACTCGGCTTTCTGGTCTGCGGCGGCAACATGGACTCGATGGTAAACCACTATTCCGTCTCCCGCCATCACCGGAAGATTGACGCATACACGCCCGGCGGCCTCATGGGAAAGCGCCCGGACTACGCTGTGACGGTCTACTGCAATCTGATCCGCCAACGCTACAAAAAAGCCCCCATCATCATCGGCGGCATTGAGGCAAGCCTTCGGCGGCTCGCGCATTACGACTACTGGTCCGATAAGCTCAAGCGCTCTGTTTTGCTCGACGCGCAGGCCGATCTTCTTATCTACGGCATGGGCGAGCGCGCCATCGTTGAAATTGCCGACGCGCTCAATGACGGGATGGACGTCCACGACATTACCTACATTGACGGCACAGTTTTTAAAGTCAAAGCGCCGGACAAAAATCTATCGTATTTAAAGCTGCCAAGCTACCCTGAGCTTCAGAAAAGCAAACGAAAATACGCCGAAAGCTTCTATCTCCAGTACCAGAACACCGACCCATTTTCGGCCAAACGGCTCTTAGAGCCCTATTCCGACCACGAATTTGTCGTGCAGAATCCGCCGCAAAAGCCGCTTTCGCAGCAGGAGATGGACGCGGTCTACGATCTTCCCTACTGCCGCACGTATCACCCGAGCTACGAAGCGCTCGGCGGCGTGCCCGCGATTTCTGAAATTCAGTTCAGCTTAACGTCCTGCCGGGGCTGCTTCGGCGCGTGCAATTTCTGCGCGCTGACGTTCCATCAGGGCAGGATCATCCAGTCCCGGTCGCACGCGTCGCTTTTAAAAGAGGCATGCCTCATGACGCGCGAGGCCAATTTCAAGGGCTACATCCACGACGTCGGCGGCCCCACGGCAGATTTCCGGCAGCCGGCGTGCAAAAAGCAGCTCACGAGAGGTGCCTGTCAGAACCGGCAGTGCCTGTTCCCCTCGCCGTGCAAGAATTTAGTCGCCGACCACTCGGACTACCTCGCGCTTCTTCGAAAGCTCCGCGCGATTCCGGGCGTCAAGAAGGTCTTCATCCGCAGCGGTCTGCGCTTTGACTACATTCTGGCCGATTCCTCGGACGTGTTTTTCAAAGAGCTCGTGCGCTATCACATTTCCGGGCAATTAAAGGTCGCACCGGAGCATGTGTCGGACGCGGTTCTGGAGAAGATGGGAAAGCCGCGCCACAGCGTCTATCTGCGCTTTGCGGAAAAATACGCCGAGCTCAATAAACAAGAGCGCATGAACCAGTTTCTGGTTCCCTATCTCATGTCGTCGCACCCGGGCTGCACGATGAAGGACGCAGTCGCGCTGGCGGAATATCTGCGCGATATTTCCCACCAGCCCGAGCAGGTGCAGGACTTCTATCCCACGCCCTCGACCTTATCGACCGTCATGTATTACACCGGTTTAGATCCCCGGACGATGCAGCCGGTCTATGTCCCCAAGGACCCTCATGAAAAGGCGATGCAGCGCGCGCTCATGCAGTACAAGGACCCGAAAAACTACAAGCTTGTGCATGAAGCGCTGGAGCTTGCGCACAGAGAAGACCTGATTGGTTTCGGTCCCCAGTGCCTCATCCGCCCGCGCAAGGGAGAATCCGCCGGACAAAAATCCAGCCAACCGGAGAAAAAACCGCCGCAGAAGAAGGCCTCCTCCAAGCAGCCCTCCAAGCATGCGCCGAACGCGAAGCAGACCGGCAAACCGGCGCAGCCGCCAAAATCTGCTGCGCCCAAAAAGCCCGCGAAGCAGCAGAATGCGTCCAAAATGTCTGCACCCACAAAAAAGGCCCAGCCGCAAAAATCCGCCGCGCCCGCCGCAAATGTGAAAAAATCGCCCAACGGACGCGCGCGCAAAGCGCCTGCTAAGCGGAACCCCTGATTTTCGTTTCCGGCATAAGCGGCCGCTGCCCCTCATATAGTTTCCCATACGAACTAAATGAGGTGGAAGAATGGAAAACGCAGCCAACCGCATTGCGCTCACCGGCGCGCTGGATACTCTGCCGGAATACTCGCACACCAACCACGACCGGAACTTTTACCGGCTGACGCTCTGCGTCGAACGTCTCTCGGGCGCGGTCGATCTTCTGCCCGTGCTCGCGGCGGAGGACGTTCTGAACGAGGCCGACCTCTTTCGCGGCGAGCGCATCGCCATCACCGGGCAGGTCCGCTCGTTCAATAACCGCGCGCCGGAGGGCCGGCGGCTCATCATCTCGGTCTACGCTGAAACGCTCACGACGACCGACCAGCCCGCGCAAAATGACGTGAGCCTCACGGGCTCTGTCTGCAAGCCGCCCATCTATCGCAGAACGCCCCTTGGCCGGGAGATCTGCGACGTGATGCTGGCCGTCCCCCGGCCGTACCGCCGCACGGACTACATCCCCTGCATTCTCTGGGGCAGAAGCGCGCAGGAGGCAGCAAGCGCCCTTCCCGGCTCGAAGCTCCATGTGACCGGCCGCCTGCAAAGCCGGGACTACATCAAGGTCATCGACGGCGAGAGCTTCACCCGCACGGCCTACGAGCTCTCGGTCACGGAGGCGGAATTTCTGGCGGAGCCGGATTTTTCGGAATAACAAAATTTTTCAAAAACCATGCAACCCTTCCCCTGTTTTCTCGTCTGGATAGATGACCAACAAACTTCAACACTATCCCCGTACAAAAGAAAGGAGCAAGGATCATGAAAAAGAACACCCGTTTACTTGCCGTTCTGCTGGCCTTAGGCCTTCTCGCGCTGAGTTTGACTGCCTGCGCGGCCAACAGCAAGTACGTCGCCGAAACAACAGCCTCGGTATCCAACAGCGCCGCCTACGACTCTGCGCCCATGGAGGAGCCCGCCTCGACGACGCCCGAGTTCGAGGAAATGAAATCCGAAAACGGCGCGCTCTCCATGACGACCGAGGTCACGCAGGATGACGCGCCCGAGGCCGCTTCGACCGACGTTGCCTCCAAGATCATCTACTCGGCAGACCTCTCCGCCCAGACGACCGACTTTGACGCAGCCATCTCGAAGCTCGACGCGCAGATCGCAAGCTTTGGCGGCTTCATCGAGCGCTCGGACATCAACGGCGACACGCGCTACAATGACGACGGCACAACGAGCGTCATCAACCGCTGGGCGTATTACACCATCCGCGTCCCCGCCGCCCGCTTTGAAGAGTTCCTCCATCAGACCGAGGGCATCGGAAACGTCACCTCCATCAGCCGGTACGCCGAAAACGTGACCTCGCAGTACACAGACTATGAGGCGCGGCTCTCGTCTCTGCGCACGCAGGAGGAGCGGCTGCTTTCGATGCTCGAAAAGAGCGAGGATGTCGAGAGCCTCATCGCCCTCGAGCAGCGCCTGGCAGACGTCCGGTACGAGCTCGAATCCATCGAACGAAACCTCAAAAATCTTGATCTGCAAATCTCCTATTCGACGATCACCTTGAACCTGCAGGAGGTCGAAATTTACACGCCGACCGTTCCGGTGCAGCGAAGCTTCGGCGAAAAGCTCTCGAGCGCGTTCTCCGACGGCTGGCGGAGCTTCGTGCGCGGCCTTCAGTACTTCTGCATTGACTTGGCCTTGATGCTGCCGGGATTGGTGCTGTTCCTTCTGATCGTCTTCGCACTCTTCCTTCTTGTAAGGAAAATCATCCGCAAAACGAAAGCCCGGCGCGACGCCAAAAAAGAAGCTCCCGCGCCGCAGGCACCAACCGATTCTGAAAGCAAACCCGAATAACCGAAAAACCGGAACGCTTCGCGTTCCGGTTTTTTTGTGTGATGTGCGCTTTTGAGGATAGCGCAGCAAACGGACTACTGCAAGCCCAGAAAATAGACGATCAGCGCTGCGATCACAAACACTGTCCAGCTGATATAGCGCTTCATCATCTCCCATTCCGACGGCTCGGCAGCTTCGGCGTTTTGAATCTGGAAAGATAGATCCCAACGGAACAGTTCGTCCGCGTACAAGATGGAAACTGCCGTCAAAAAGCTTATAAACACAGCGCCGAGCCAAGCAAGCCAGCTCCCCTTGTGCGTCAGCTCCGGGTCAAATACCAGCCGAAGGATATCGGATGCAGACGGCTTCGCCGGGTCGATGATATTCCCATCGGAATCCTTCTTCACACCGTTTTCGACGACATAGGTCTGCATACCGAGATCCATGCTTCCGTCCGCATTGCGCAGCCAGAAAGAACCGTCGGATTGCCAGAAGCCACCGCGAAACAGAAGCTCCTCCCCGTCCCGGATCTCTACGCCCGTCATGCCCTCGCGTCCGAACTCATCCTCCGGCCGCGCCGTCGGGTCTTCTTTGACCGTATAGGGACCATAGGTCTGCCCATCACAGCGGAAGCTCACGGTTTTATCTGCCGATACGGTAAACTCCGCTTTCTTTCCCCGGAGTTTGCCGGAATAGACCGTAACGCCGTTTTCCTCAGCGGGAACAAAAATCGCGTTCTGATACAAAACGCCCACGCGCGCGATCGTCATATGGTAGACCACCGCAAACACCAGCGCCATCGCGAGCATAAAGATTAAAATGCTTTTCTGATACCAGTTCAGGCATTTGATGCGTTCCATTCGTTCATCTCCTGTCAAAATCCGATTCATTTACCGCACCGTTCGCACGCCAGATCATTGGCCATCTTCCGGATGCTCCGCCACATAGCGTTCAAAAATTTCTCCAGCCGTCTGACAAAGCTTTGCGCATGGGCGCTTGGCATAATATGCGGCCGTGCGGTCCTCCGGCGGCTTGGGCTGACAGTTTTCATCCAGCCCCAGAAGCTCCCGGCAGATGATTGAGCCGTTCTCGCGCTTGAATTCATCTGCCAGCGCGCGAATGACCTCATACTGCGCCGCTTTGCCCGCCTTGTCCTTGGGGTCAGCATACCCGTATTTGAGCCCCAGCGCCATCAGCATCCCGCTGACCGCGCCGCAGACCTGCCGCATGCCGCCCATGCCGCCGCCAAAAGACGAGGCGAGGCGTGCCCTTGTCTCGGTGTCGAGGCCCATATCCTCCGTGCAGGCCAGAAATACCGCCTGCGCGCAGCTGTAGCCACTCTGAAAATTTTCCTTTGCCCGTGCGCCGTAATCCATAACAGTCGCTCCTCTCTTTTTTCTCACTATACCACAGCTTCCCCGTCTGTTCAAGCGGCAGCTCGTGTGATAGAATATAAGAACTGCCACAGGAAGGAGTCCGCCATGCGCTTTTCCAGATGCTATCTTGAAATCACGAATCGCTGCAATCTCTCCTGCAGCTTCTGCCCGAAGACAAAGCGCCCCGCGCGCACGCTGAACCCGGCAGAATTTCGCCAGCTCGCCGAGAATATCCGGCCCTATACGGACTATTTATACCTGCATGTGCTGGGAGAGCCTCTCATGCACCCAGCACTGAAAACGCTTCTGGACATTTGCCGGGAGCTCTCGTTTCGCGTGGTGATCACAACGAACGGAACGCTTCTCCCTGCGCAGGAAACCGTGCTTCTGTCCTCGCCCGCGCTCTATAAAATCAACGTGAGCCTCCATTCCTTTGAAGCAAACGCCCCGGGCGACTTCAGGGCCTATCTATCCGGCTGCTTCTCGTTTGCAAAAAAGGCTGGCGAAGCGGGAAAGCTCGTGGATCTTCGGCTCTGGAATCTGGACGGCGAGACGACGCGCGGGCAAAACGCGCAGAACGATTCGATTTTAGAAGCCCTCGAGGCCGTTTTCCCCCAGCCGTGGGTCAGAAATACATGGGGCTTTCGCCTCTGCGACCGCGTATTCGTCCACTACGCCGAAAAATTCGACTGGCCGGATCTATCGCTCGAAGAGCAGTCCGATTGCGGCACGTGCCGCGCCCTGAAAGATCAAATTGCCGTGCTGTCCGACGGAACGGTCGTCCCGTGCTGCCTCGACCATGAGGGCGATATCCCGCTTGGAAATCTTTTTTCGCAGGATTTGCCGGAAATTCTGGACGATACGCCCGCAAAGACGCTTCTTTCCGGATTTTCCGCGCGGAAGCTATCGCACCCACTCTGCCGCCGCTGCGGCTATGCCAAGCGGTTTCGTTAGACATTTTCTAAATTTGAACGGTTTTTAAGAATTCTTCATGGTTCGTTTACAGTCTGTTCACCAACAAAAGCCCGAAAAAAAGTATCCTATAGTCACAGGGAAGCTGGTGAGCGGGAAATCCCGCAAACAGGCAACAGCTGATCTGTTTCTTCATAAATGCTTTCACCAAATCTCCTCTCTTTCACAAAAAACATGCGGGCGCTCAAACGGGCGTCCGCATGTTTTTGCTTTTTTTCGCAAAACTGTTTCAATTTCACTTGCAAAACTTCGTCTTCCAACCGAGGCTGACTTTGGCAGACATAAGCTGTTGTGTTCCGGTCAAACTACGACTGAGGAAATCACCAAATGATTTTCCACAATTGAAAGAAGGAGAACATTCAAAATGACGAACCGAAACAGCAACAACATCAACATCCCCGAGGCTCGCGAGGCTATGGACAAGTTCAAGATGGAAGCAGCGTCTGAGGTTGGCGTCAACCTGAAGAACGGCTACAATGGCGACCTCACCTCCCGTGAAGCCGGCTCCGTCGGCGGCCAGATGGTCAAGAACATGTGCCCCGCACGAATGGTTCATTTTACCCGAATTGCCCGCACTTCAGCGGGACATTTGGCGGTCGTGCGGTACATAGCGAGGGTCGTTGTTTAAGAAAATATGAAATGAAATGCAGCAGGCCCCGCCGATCAGATGATTGGCGGGGTCTGTTCATAATTTACATTATGAGAAGTTCGCTGACGGCGCGGTAAAATGTATCGAGGATGAGATACCATTTGAGCTGCCTGATGGCTGGGCGTGGGCAAGACTTGGTGCAGTTGCAGAAGCAATTGGCGATGGTGACCACCAACCCCCTCCGCAAACATCTTCCGGTATTCCGTTTCTTGTAATTTCAAATGTTTCAGGCGGAACGTTGTCTTTTGAAAACACACGTTTTGTCGACGCTGAATATTTCAGCCTACTGCCCGAGACCCGGAAGCCGCGAAATGGTGATTTGCTTTTTACTGTTACTGGCTCCTATGGGATTCCGGTTTTGGTAGATACAGATGATAAATTCTGCTTTCAGCGACATATTGCGATTGTTCGTCCGTGCATTATTTCTAACCGCTACCTCTATGTCGTTCTCGGGTCATCATATGTCAAGTCTATCTGCGACGCTAAGGCTACTGGCACGGCGCAAAAGACGGTTGGACTTGCAACACTAAGAGAACTTCTCATTCCTGTAGCGCCATATAAGGAACAGATGCAGATTTATGCGCAGACGCAAAATGCGCTAAGTATCGTCGATAGTGTATCCTCAGATAAAGAAGATTTGCTAAACATAATTGCGAGCACAAAAGCCAAAATCCTCGACCTTGCAATCCGTGGACAGCTTGTACCGCAGGACCCGACTGACGAGCCTGCGTCTGTTCTACTGGAA
>CDZT01041030.1_pt1 | contig 48907 bp, 44 predicted proteins | sample 557531 | NCBI WGS metagenome assembly CDZT01 (sample SAMEA3182066, study PRJEB8094) | gut metagenome | biome: human; feature: gut; material: Stool; isolation source: human stools | place: Canada | collected 2013-03-05
CAGAGCCGCCTCCAAGTGCTTCATGTTCATGTATTTCTTGTTGCCCCACTGGGTGCCCGCCACATGGCGGAGCCTCGCGCAGACCAGCATCAGGGCGGAATTCCCGTCAGGGAATGTCCCTACCACCCGCGTCCGTCGGCGGATCTCCCGGTTCAGCCGCTCGATCACGTTGTTGGTGCGGATGCGGGTCCAGTGTTCGCCGGGAAAATCGCAGTAGGTCAGCGTCTCCTCGATGCCGTCCTCGACCTTCTTGGCAGCCTCCTTCAGCTTCATGGCGCGCAGCTCGGCAACGACAGCCTTCGCCTTCTCGCGGGACGCCTTTTTGCTCTCCTGGGCGTGGATTGCCTTGAGCATTTTCGCCACAATTTTGACCTTGGATTTGGGCACAACAGAGAAAACGTTGCGATAGAAATGCACCGTGCAGCGCTGGTATTTGGCGTCCGGAAACACCTCGCCCACGGCCTCCAGCATCCCCATGCACTTGTCACCGACGACGAGCTTTACGCCGTCCAGCCCGCGGCTACGCAGCCATTGGAAGAAGCTGACCCAGCTGGCCTTGTCCTCCTTCATGCCCTCGGCAGCGCCTAAAACCTCACGAAAGCCGGCCTCATTCACGGCGATCGCCACAAAAACAGCTACATTTTCGTACTCTCCGCCCCAGTTGCGGCGCAGGTAGATGCCATCCACATAGACATAGGGGTACTTGCCGCCCTGCAGGGGGCGGTTCCGCCAATCCTCGATGTGGACGTAGGCTTTCTTGTTCAGTTCGCTGATGGTGGCGGGCGAAACCTTGCTGCCCCACAACACCTCGGTGATGTCCTCCACACGGCGCACGGAAACGCCCGCCAGATACATCTCAATGAGCGCCTCCTCCACGCTGCTGCGGGCCAATTCCTTGATCTGCCCCTTGATAATTTCTTCATTCAGCTGTACAATTTTCTCGGACATAGTTTGCTGTCTCCTTTCAGAATGGTGTGTCGTGACTTTATTCTAAGAGAAGCACAGGAAGGAAAGCAGCCGGGGCTGAGCGACTCGACGATTCGCGGCATCCACACGATGCTGCGCAACGCACTCGACCGCGCGGTCAAAGAGCGCCTGATCGTGCGCAATCCAGCGGATGACTGCATCCCGCCGAAAATTCCGAAGCACGAAATGAAAATCCTGCCGCCAGAACAAATCAAGTCTTACCTAACTGCAGCAGAGCAGCGCAGCGTCCTGCCGATGTTCTATCTGGAACTCATCAGCGGGTTACGCAAGGGTGAGCTGGTTGCGCTCCAATGGTCGGATTTGGACGTTGAAAGCAAGACGATTTCCGTCAGCAAGCAGGCCGGACGCAACAACGCAGGCGAACCGGACATCACACGCCCGAAAACGGAAAACTCCATCCGCAAAATCTCGATTCCACAGGATGCCGTCGATCTGCTGGTCGCAGAACACCAAAAGCATCCCGGCAGCCCATGGATGTTCCCGTCACCCAAGACAGACGAAATGTACCACCCGGATTCGGTGGTCAACATCCACAAGAAGATCCTAAAGGATGCAGGGCTGGAGCATCTAAGATTTCACGACTTACGTCACCCGTATGTCAAGCACACGACAAAAATTTTTAGTTTGCGCTTGATGGCTTTTCAAGCGCAGGCTTATCCTGATGCTCGGCGAAAAACTCGCGGAGCTTGTCAGCTTCATCGGGGAGGACAAAGCCGAAGCCCTGTCCGTCCACTCTGCAATAGAAAGCGATTTTCATGTCTGCCACCTCAAGCGAAAATGTCTTGGATTTTATATGCAATCTCAATGCGCCTATCTGACAGGCGGCTTGCCGCTTGCAGTCGGTGATTTTGTGGTCGTTCCGGTTGGAAACCGGAACGCGGAGAAAACTGGTCGCGTGATGGACGTTTTTGTTTGCAGCGCGCAGGATGCGCCGTATCCGCCTGAGAAGGCGAAGTTTGTACTCCGCAAGGCAGACCGCCTCTCTGTTCTGGAAGAACCGAAAGCACCGCCTGCGCCGCCAGTACAGGAAGAAACGCCTGCCGTGCCGGTACAACAGGAACGAGAGAATCCCGCCTCGTTTGAAGCCGAACCAGTTCCGGAAGACCCGACGTTTACGCTTCCGCCGCTGCCGGAGCAGGACGGACCGAAGAAGCCAAAACGCCGAATTCCTTGGGGCTGGTTGGCAGCGGGAGTTGCTGCCGTCGCATTTTTCGTATTTGCCCTGCCGCCGCTCAAGAGAACTGCCGAGGCGAACCGCCAACAGATCGCCGCGCAGCAGGCCGCAGAGCAGGAAAAGCGTGAGCGGGAAGAACGGCAGGCAGAACAGGCACGTCTGGAGGAAGAAGCAAAACAGCTGCGCCAGCAGGAAGAACGCGAAGCCGCGCTTCAGGCGGAAAAAGACGCGGGCATCCCATATATCGGGATGCCAGAGAGCAGCATTGATGCCACGCGCACGCTTGGCACGCATGGCATGGCGAAATCCGGCTGGGCATATAAAAAGGACGGAACGTTCAAGCAAATGACCTATTACTGGTACACCAACAAGCGAACACCGATTTTTACCGCTGTCTGTCAGGATGGCAAGGTGATCGAAACGCAGAAAAACGATGGCTATTGGAGCGGCAATACGCTGCTCGTGCCGGTCGTAAAACCGGATATCCCCACAACGTTCCACTCCGGCAGTTCCGGCAGCGTCCGGGAAGATTATGACAATCCAGAGGATCTCTATGAGGATAATCGGGATTGGTATGAAGACGAGGACGAGGCCTGGGACGAGTGGGAGAATGGCTGAAAGCCAGAGCCATAATTCTTTTCTCACAAATTAGTCAAAATACATAGAAGCTTTTTCACGCCATACCGTTTGCCTTTTCGCATACGGTATGGCGCTTTTTATACCTTTTGAATTGTATTGAAGAACCATAATGAAATGAAGTCTCCACGTAATTACAAAAATATCCAGAAAATTTGTGCAGCTTTTTCTCCGTTTTTGTTATTCACCCCGTCGTTTTTTCGGGAGGGATAGTAGAGGGACAAATCTTCTCGATGCACTTTGGCAACTTTATATCAGCAATGCGGGCAACACCGCAGAGCGGAAAAGCACGCGCTGTGCGCGACGACCTCGTCGAAGCAGGACGAGCGAGCGGGAAACACAGCGTGGGCAGCCGCGGCAGGCTACACCAAGCACTCCGCTCTGCATAGACACACAATGTCCGGCCTGCACGTAAGACAGGCTGCCGTGGCTGGGGTTGCAAGCAGTCAAGACCCCTTCCACGAGCTGTGAGAGCTGCCAAGCTCTGTCCGCGCTGTTCCCCATCGCCGGGGCGCGAGCTGCAAATACGGCGGAAACAATTTCAAAAGAATGGAGTGTTTATGTCAGAAAACAAAAAATATTACTACATGAAGCTCAAGGAAAATTTCTTCACCAGTGAACGGATGGTTGTTCTGGAAATGATGCCGGACGGAATTCTGTATTCCAATTTGCTGCTCAAGATGTATCTGATGTCACTCAAGCACAATGGGATTCTCCTGTTACATGAAAATCTGCCGCACACGCCGCAGACCATTGCAACGTTTACCCGCCATCAGATCGGCACCGTAGAACGCGCGCTGCAAATCTTCCTAAAACTCGGCTTTGTCGAGCTGCTGACCGATGGCGCGTACTATATGCCGGATATTCAGCTGCTGGTCGGGCGATCCTCCACCGAAGCGGAGCGAAAACGCCGGGAACGGCTGCGTTTACAAGCACAGAAGCTCCTGCCCAACGCAAAAGCGGACATTTGTCCACCAGAGAATAGAGATAAAGAGATTAGAGAACAGAAGTGCGCGCGGACAAATATCCGAACTTACGAAGTAAAGGAGGAAGATGTCGTATGATGCCAATTACAGAAGAAGTCCATGCGTTTTTGACGGCAAATGCAGCTGCGCAGATACAGCGAGATGATGAGTATCTCGATCCCGCTGATGGATTGCTGCACTGCAAGACCTGTCACGGTTTGCGGCAAACGGTCATTCCTGCTCCCGGCGGGACAGGGTTTCTCCGACCACGCTGCCTGTGCCCCTGCCAGAGTGCTGCGGAAAAACAGCGCAAAGCGGCAGAAGAAAAACGGGAGCGTCTGGAACGCATTCAGCGTCGAAAAGCACATGGGTTACAGGATCGCCGCCTCTACGATTGCACGTTTGCCAACGACAACGGAAAAACGCCAGGGCTGACTGCCAAAGCCAAGCGCTATGTGGAACATTGGGAGGATGCGGCACGGAAAAATATTGGACTGCTCCTGTTTGGCGATGTGGGAACCGGAAAATCCTTTCTTGCCGGGTGCATTGCAAACGCGCTGCTGGAGCAAGACGTGCCGGTTCTGATGACAAACTTCCCAACAATTCTGAATCGCATGACCGGACTGTTTGGCTCTGATCGTGCTGACTTTCTTGCCAACCTGAATGCCTATGATCTTCTGATTTTGGATGATCTTGGTGCAGAGCGAGGAACAGAATATGCATTAGAACAAGTCTTCGCCGTGATCGACGCCAGATACCGAAGCCGCAAACCGTTGATCGTCACAACAAATCTGACGCTGGATGCGCTCAAGCACCCAGACGATCTTTCACATGCCCGTATCTATGACAGGATCTTGGAAATCTGCGCCCCGATTCTGTTTGGCGGCGAAAACCTGCGCGTGGAAAAAGCAAATGAAATGAAAACCGCCGCCAGAAATCTCCTGCTGCCGGGCAATGCCGCCTGAATCGCTGCCGTAGCGACTATTGTAGCGACTACAAAAGGCAAAAAATCAAATTTCGAACCGGCATAGCGACTAATGTAGCGACTACGGAATCTGAGGTGCAGAAATTCTAGGTTTCATGTGTCGCGCGGAACAAATAATTGAAATTTCTTTCTTGAGAGAATGCGGATTAGGCTGCGTTTTAGGCTTTTCCTGCTGCGCAAGAAAAGCGCAAGCATCGCGTTTTGGTACCAAAACGCAGCTTGCAGGGAAAACCCTGACCCCAATGCCGCCTGCAGGCGGAGGACTAACGGTTGAACTATGGCACAAGTCGGAAACGCACATCGGCGCAGCCGTTTGCTCCGCGGCGTGGGGCGCGTTGTGCCGATGTGTGCGGTTTTGCAGGCAGACCGCGCATCCGTGCAGGTCTGTACCACACAAATGCCGCGTCCGCCCACCGTGCGGCACAAAAAGCAAGGGCTGGCATCAAGCCAGCTCTCGCCTTACAAATCGAATGAAAGAGATGATCCATGACAGCATCACGCAGCCCAGCATCACCAGAAATATTCCATCCGCCAGTGTCGCGTGCACACGATACCACGGTCGAAACGCTGTGAGCATCAGCATCAGGTACACCAGCGGAATGGACAATCTCAGTTTCATCGCAATACGAATCAGCAAGAGCAGCAAGTAGAACATCATGGACAAACAGGCAGTTAACATCGGCGATCCTCCTCAAACGGTTTGTCGGATGTTAACTCTCTTGCTGCAATTTTACAAGTACATAGATTTCTGATCGGACAATTCTTCTCGGCCATTCAAAAACAAATTTTGATTCCCGGAATGGGAGAAAGGAAGCCAAATGAACCAGAAACAGTATCACTCGCTGGAAGAATTGCCTCTGATGATGAATATGACGGACGTTGCTGCCGTCCTTGGCATCTCCAGAGCCGGAGCCTACAAGCTCGCCCACAGCGTGGATTTCCCGGCTTTCCAAATCGGCAGACGCATCGTTGTCTCGCGGGAAAACTTCCTCGGCTGGCTGGACCGGCAGTCCACAGAACAAAAATGTGCCTGAGCGCAAAAAGTACTCGCTATTTCACTGTGTTTGTGGTAGTTGTGTGAGCTACCGGAAAAGGAGGAATTTACATGAGCAAAAAGCGAGCCAACGGCGAAGGGAGCATCCGCAAACGGAAGGACGGACGCTGGGAGGGCCGATACACCGCCGGGTATGACAAGGACGGAAAGGTCATCACAAAAAATGTTCTCGGAAAAACGCAGACTGAAGTCAAAGAAAAGCTGAAAACGGCAATCGAAGAAAGCCAGAAGCTTGACCCGACCCGCACGGGGCAGTACACCGTTCAGACATGGGTGACGTTGTGGTACGAGGTTTTTATCAAGCCGCAGATCCGCCCGAATACGAAGCAGTTCTACTGCAACTGCATGGAAAACCATCTCTTTCCCGCGCTGGGTGACTGCCCGCTGGAAAAGCTGAGCACCATTCAAATTCAGCGCGCGATCAACGAGATGAGCGAGCACGGCAGAAATCACTACTACAGCCACATTCCGCTGAAAGAAACGACGCTCAGCCCCCGCATTGTGCAAGGCATCCTCGGAATCCTGCGGAAAAGTCTCGATCAGGCCGTCGCAGAAAAGCTCATTCTGAGCAATCCGGCAGCAAACTGCAAAGCCCCGAAAACGGTACGGAAAGAGATGAAAGTGCTGCCGGAGGAGCTGATTGGGCCATATCTGCACGAAGCGAAGCAGCGCGGCGTGTTTGCACCGCTCTATCTGGAGCTGACCAGTGGGCTGCGCCGGGGAGAACTGCTGGCCCTGCTCTGGAAAGATCTGAACGTGAAGGACCGAACGCTTTCCGTTACCAAAAGCGTCTGCCGCATTGACCATCAGCTTGTTGTCAGCCAGCCAAAAACAAAAAACTCGCTGCGGCTGCTGACACTTCCGGAGAGCACCGTGCAGATTCTGGTGGAAGAACACGAAAAGCACCCGGATAATCCCTATATGTTCCCGTCTCCGAAAACCGGAGAAATGCTCGACCCTGCATCCTTCCGCGCCATGCATGACCGGATTCTGGAAGCCATCGGCGCGGAACATGTGAGATTTCATGACATGAGACACACATTCGCGACCTTGGCACTCAAAAATGGCGTTGACGTGCGAACACTCTCCGAAATGCTCGGACATTACAGCGCGGGGTTCACGCTCAGCACCTACGTCCACTCCACGCCCAGCATGCGCGTGCAGGCTGCGGACACCATCGGTCAAATGATCGGTCGGGAAGTGGTGTGACGCAAGGCATAGCGGGCGCGCCGCCAAAACGGCAGCGCGCCCCTTTTCTCGTGAAAAAATACTGATTTTATGTACGTCTTATGCGCTGCGGAATGGTCTTTTCGTGCTATTTCGTACTGTTTCGTACACCGACGTACATCGCGGTTTGGGTCACGGTTTGGGTCAAAACGTGTCTTCAAAAATATGGTTGAACTTTTTGGCTGTAAAATGCAAGAAAAAGCTCCGAAATCAAGCGATTTCGGAGCTTTTTATGGTGGACAGTACAGGACTCGAACCTGTGACCCCATGCACGTCAAGCATGTGCTCATACCAGCTGAGCTAACTGTCCATCGCGGGAGTTATTATACAAAAGCTCCCGGCATTTGTCAAGGACATTTTTTCGTTTTGCCCTACTTTTTCTCCAGGTACCACGCAATGAGAAGATCCGCGGCCTCGCCGTAGCTCTGCACGCCGGCTTCCTCGGAGAAAGCCTTGAGATACGTATCGTTGACCTTCGTAGCCGCGTCCTGGACCTTCCCCTCGTACTGCGCGTAATGGGTATTGGCCGCCTGAATGTCTGCGCGCACGCCCTCTTTGAGGCTCTGCCAGATTTCGCTTGCCGCTGTTTTGTCGGCCTTATAGAGCGCGTTGTGGCAGTAGACATAGGCCGCGATCGCGCCGGAATACTGAAACTCCGGGCTCTCGTTTTCCATGCACGCAAGATACGCGCAGAAATTTGCGCCGTCCTCGGCGGCGACCGTCTGCCGGTGCGCAAGCTCATGGCACATCGTAAACGGGAGCCAGACTTCGTAGGTGTCCGGGTTCACGCAGGCTTCCCCCGTGAAGCAGATGAAAATACCCGTAATGCCGAACTGGCTGAACATGCGCCAGGTTGCAAGCTTCTTGACCGGGTCGTGAGAGCCCGTGAACAGCGCATAGCGCTCTGCCAGTTTGTCATAGCCCGCGCCGGCTTGCTTTGAAAGTTCCTCAAAGGACGAAAGCCGGGCAAGTCCCTGATCATCCCGCGAAACATCGTCCGCCAGAGCGTTCACCTGAGCAGCATAATATCTCGTCGCGTCCGTCAGCTCCTGCTTCGTGTACTCGCGCACGGAAAGACCCAGCTGTTCGCCGACCGTGGGGCCAAAGTGGTTGAGCCCCCAGAGCGCGACAAACAGGAACAGCCCCACGCACACGCCCAGCACAATTCCCGCCAGCCAGCACAGAAAGCTCCTGCGCTGCGTGAAGATGCGCACGAACGTGTATAGGAGCCACAAAACCGCAAGCCCCGCCAGAAGCTCCCACACAGCAAGCGGAATCGCCCTCGTCACCGAGCTGATGGCGGACAGGAGCTTTCTGGAGAGCTCCGGGTAAAACGAAAACACCAGCGCAGGCGCGTATTTTGCCGCCAGTACAAGAAGCACAGTCAAAACAAGAAAGATGGCTAACAGCAGCAGCCTTCCGATGGTTCTCAAGAAAAACGTTCCTTTCCGATTGGGATACGAGAGAGTATACCACAAATTCCGAAAAAACAAAAGATTGTCTTGCCTTTTTCTTTCCAGCGTTGTTGACTTTGAGACACTTTTCATTATAATGTATCTTATCAAATCACGTCAGGAGGACGGATGCAAGCATGAAAAATTCCGAAAAGACCCTCGATATGATCGTCAACCTCTGCAAGAACCGCGGCTTTGTCTTCGCGGGCAGCGAAATTTACGGCGGTCTGGCCAACAGCTGGGACTACGGCCCGCTCGGCGTCGAGTTCAAGAACAACGTCAAAAAGGCATGGCTCAAGAAGTTCGTGCAGGAAAGCCCGTACAACGTCGGCCTCGACGCGGCCATCATCATGAACCCGCAGACCTGGATCACGACCGGCCATGTGGCAAGCTTCTCCGACCCTCTGCTCGACTGCAAGGCCTGCAAGGCCCGTCACCGCGCCGATAAGCTCATTGGAGACGAGCACCCCGAGGTGAACGTCGATGCGATGAGCTTTGACGAGATGGACAAGTTTATCGCCGAGCACGAGGACGTCGTCTGCCCCGTCTGCGGCAAGCACGACTTTACCCCCATCCGCAAGTTTAACCTCATGTTCAAGACGGCCATCGGCGTGACCGAGGACTCGTCTTCGACCTGCTATCTGCGTCCAGAGACCGCGCAGGGTATTTTCGTCAACTTTGCGAACATCCAGCGCACGACAAGGCGCAAGCTCCCGTTCGGCGTCTGCCAGATCGGCAAGGCCTTCCGAAACGAGATTACCCCGGGCAACTTTACCTTCCGGACCCGTGAGTTTGAGCAGATGGAGTGCGAATTCTTCTGCAAGCCCGACACCGACCTTGAGTGGTTCGCCTACTGGAAGGACTACTGCAAGAACTGGCTGCTGAGCCTCGGCATCAAGGAAGAGAACCTGCGCCTGCGCGACCATGAGCCCGCGGAGCTTGCGTTCTACTCCAGAGCCACGACGGATATCGAATACGCCTTCCCGTTCACCGACTGGGGCGAGCTCTGGGGCATTGCCGACCGCACGAACTACGACCTTGGCCGCCATCAGGAGGCCTCGGGCAAGAGCCTCGAGTACTTTGACCCCGAGACGAACGAGCACTATATCCCGTACGTCATTGAGCCGTCGCTCGGCTGCGACCGTGTGGCGCTGGCGTTCCTCTGCGAGGCGTACGACGAAGAGCACCTCGTCGACAGCAAGGGAAAAGAAGACGTGCGCACGGTGCTGCACCTGCACCCGTTCCTCGCACCCTACAAGGCGGCCGTCCTGCCCCTTTCCAAGAAGCTCTCCGAGCCCGCGCGGAAGATCCAGGAGGAACTCTCCAAGGAATTCATGATTGACTTCGACGATGCGGGCTCCATTGGCAAGCGCTATCGCCGCGAGGACGAGATCGGCACACCGTACTGCATCACGGTCGACTTCGCGACCGTCGGCGATGAGAGCACCCCGGCCGACAACGCCGTCACCATCCGCGACCGCGACACCATGGAGCAGGTGCGCGTTCCCATCGCGGAGCTCAGAAGCTGGCTGCGCGAAAAAGTCGCATTCTGATACCGCATTTCACCCGGAACTGAGGATTTTCTCGGTTCCGGGTTGTTTTTCACAAAAATGCAGCTTTCTTTTGGCGCATCCCACAAGAAAAAGTCCGTCCGTCCGGTAGAAATTTCGTTTGGTTTCCTGTATAATAAAAATAACTATCCGCCGCGCCCCGGAAACGTTTCCGCGTGCGCAGACCGGAACTTGCCTCCGCAGTCTTTTGCGGCGAACAAAGGAGTGAAGAATTTGGCCGAATCGGAATATGTCATTGAGATGCTGAATATCACGAAGGAATTCCCCGGCATCCGCGCCAATGACAACATCACCCTCCAGCTGAAAAAGGGAGAAATCCACGCGCTGCTCGGCGAAAACGGCGCGGGCAAATCGACCCTGATGAGCGTGCTCTTTGGCCTGTATCAGCCCGAGAGCGGCGTCATCAAAAAGAACGGACAGGTCGTCAGAATCAGCGACCCCAACGACGCGAACGATCTCAACATCGGCATGGTGCACCAGCACTTCAAGCTGGTCGAGTGCTTCTCGGTGCTCGACAATATCATCCTCGGCGTGGAGCCCAATAAGGCGGGCTTTTTGCAGAAGAAGCAGGCGCGGGAGAAGGTTCTCGCCCTGTCGCAGCAGTACGGCCTGCGCGTCGACCCGGACGCAAAGGTAGAGGATATCTCCGTCGGTATGCAGCAGAGAACCGAAATTCTCAAGATGCTCTACCGGGACAACGAGATTCTGATCTTCGACGAGCCGACGGCAGTTCTGACCCCGCAGGAAATCGACGAGCTCATGCAGATCATGAAAAATCTCGCGGCGGAAGGAAAGTCCATCCTTTTCATCTCCCACAAGCTCGCAGAAATTATGGCCGTCGCCGACCGGTGCACGGTACTGCGCAAGGGAAAATGCATCGGCACCGTCAACACGCGCGAGACGACCATGGAGGAGCTCTCTTCCATGATGGTCGGAAGGCAAGTCAACTTCAAGGTGGACAAGCAGGATAAAGCGCCCGGCGAGGTCGTGCTGGAGGTCAAGAATCTCACGGTTCCCTCGAAGCTCCACAAGAATAACGCCGTCAAGAACGTGAACCTTCAGGTGCGCCGGGGCGAGATTGTCTGTCTTGCCGGTATCGAGGGCAACGGCCAGACGGAGTTTGTCTACGCGCTGACGGGCCTTGAGAAGCAGTCGGCAGGCGAGATCACGCTCTGCGGCAAGGACATTTCCCACGCGTCCATCCGCCAGCGCTCGAAGGACGGCATGAGCCACATCCCCGAAGACCGGCACAAGCACGGCTTAGTCCTCGATTTTACGCTCGAGCAGAACATGGTCCTCCAGCGCTACTGGCAGCCGGAGTTCCAGAAAAACGGCTTTATCAACTTCCCCGCCGTCCGGGCGTATTCCGACCGCCTCATCGAGCAGTACGACGTGCGCTCGGGCCAGGGTTCCAGTACGGTGGTGCGCAGCATGTCCGGCGGCAACCAGCAGAAGGCGATCGTCGCGCGCGAGATCGATAAGAACCCGGAACTTCTTGTGGCCGTGCAGCCAACAAGAGGCCTCGACGTGGGCGCGATCGAGTACATCCACAAGCAGCTCGTCTCCGAGCGCGACGCTGGCAAGGGCGTTCTGCTCGTGTCGCTGGAGCTCGACGAGGTCATGAACGTCTCCGACCGCATTCTCGTCATGTACGAGGGCGAAATCGTCGGCGAGTTTGACCCGAAGAATGTGACCGTGGAAGAGCTCGGCCTGTATATGGCCGGCGCAAAGCGGATGTAAGGAGGGCGCAAAATGAAAAAGAAAACACTGCTGCAGTCCTCCGGCTTTGTGACGCTGTGCGCAAGTCTGGTCTGCATTGTCATCGGCCTTCTGGTGGGCTTTCTGGTGCTGCTGCTGCTTGGCGGCGAAAAGGCCTATTCCGACGGCTTCAAGCAGATCCTGCTCGGCGGCTTTTATATGATGCCCTCCGGCATCGGCAAGGAGATCGTTACGGCGGTGCCGCTCATCATGTGCGGCCTTTCCGTTGCGTTCGCGTTCAAGACCGGCCTTTTTAACATCGGCGCGGCCGGTCAGTATACGGTCGGTGCGTTCGGCGGCCTGGTATTTGCGCTGCTGCTGCACGCTCCGTGGTGGCTCTGCCTGATCGCTTCGACGGTCTTTGGTGCCGTCTGGGGCGCGATCCCCGGCATTTTCAAGGCTTACTTAAACGTCAACGAGGTCATCACGGCCATCATGTTCAACTGGATCGGCCTGTATGGCTGCAACACGATCATGTACGGCCGCGGCACGGGCCCGATGTACAACGCCAAGCAGTCGAAGACCTTCGCCGTCACGGGTGACAGCATCATTCCCTCGAAGCTTTTCGGCTGGGACATGTCGGAGACGTTCGGCTACAAATCCTGCACGATCGCAATTTTCCTCGCCATCATCATCGCGATCCTTCTTTACGTCGTCATCAACAAGACGACCTTCGGCTACGAGCTCAAGGCCTGCGGCTGCAACAAGAACGCGGCCAGATACGCGGGCATCAACGAAAAGCGCAGCATCATCCTCTCGATGATCATTGCGGGCGCGCTCGCGGGCTTCGGCGCGGGACTGTATTACCTCTCCAACGCGGCGCAGTGGATTCCGGGCGACTCGACGGCGCTGCCCTCGGAGGGCTTCGACGGCATCTCCGTCGCGCTGCTTGCCTCGTCCGACCCGATCGCGGCGATCTTCTCGGCCATCTTCATTTCGCACATCTCGACCGGCGGCGGCTTCATGAACGCGTCTTTGTTCCCGCCCGAGATTGCGGACATTATCTCCGGCATTATCATCTACCTCTGTGCGTTCTCGCTGCTGTTCAAGAACCTTATTGTCACGCTCTTCACGGGCAAGCACAAAAAGCGGGCGGCAAAAGCGCCAGACGCGGAAAAGCCAAACGGAAAGGAGGCGCAGTAAGATGCTTCTGATGCTCAAATACGCGCTGCTTTCGGCGACAGTCCTGATGCTCGTGGCGCTCGGCGGCTGCTTCTCGGAGCATTCCGGCGTCATTAACCTCGCGCTCGAGGGGATCATGGTCATCGGCGGCCTGGTCGGCACGATGGCGCTGAACCTTCTGCCCGCCGACATGGCGAACGTGTGGAAGGTCACGATCTCCATCTGCCTTTCCGCGGCGGCAGGCGTTCTCTACTCGTCGCTGCTCGCCTTCTCGGCCATCAATCTGAAGGCCGACCAGACCATCGGCGGTACGGCGCTGAATTTGCTTTCAACCGCCATTGCCCTCGTCGTGGCCAAGCGCTACAACGGCTCGCAGTCGGCAAAATTAAGCTACGACAATTCCCCGTTCATCTTCCAGATCGGCGGCCTCACCGTGAACGTGTTCCTGATCATCGGTCTTGTGCTGCTGGCCGTCTCCATCGTCCTCCTTTACAAGACGCGCTTTGGTCTTCGGTTGCAGGCATGCGGCGAGCATCCGCAGGCGGCGGGGTCGGTCGGCATCAACGTCTACAAGATGCGCTGGGCAGGCGTCCTGATTTCGGGCTTCCTGGCCGGTATCGGCGGCTTTGCCTACATTGTGCCTGCCGTGCAGACATGGAACTTCGAGGTCGGCGTAGCCGGCATGGGCTTCCTCGCGCTGGCGGTCATGATCTTCGGCCAGTGGAAGCCGGGAAAGATCGCGCTTGCTGCCATCTTCTTCGCGATCTTCAAGTCGCTTGCAAACATCTACGATTCCATCGGCTGGCTGAGCGCGCTGCATTTAACGAAGGAGCTCTATAACATGATGCCCTTCGCGGCCTCCATGGTCATCCTCGCCTTCACCTCCAAGCGCTCCAGAGCGCCGAAGGCCGAGGGTATTCCCTATGATAAAGGGCAGAGATAAGCATTTGCACTGCACCCGCTGGTTGTTCGTAGGGGGCGATGCCCACATCGTCCCATTGAGTACCACCGAATTCGCCGAAGATTTCCATAAAACCGGTGCATGCCGCCGGGTCGATGTGGGCATCGACCCCTACGGTCTTTCCGGAAGATTTTCAAAAAAACCGTAGGGGCGGACAACCCTGTCCGCCCTTGGGAAGTCACGAATTCGCCGTAGCTTTTCATAAAAACAGCTTTTTCTGCGGGCGGACAGAGGCGTCCGCCCCTACGCACCTCCCGGAGGTGCGCGGAAATTGCGAACGCTATCGGCAAAACGTTTTTGACGTTACAAAGGAGAACTCTCTATGAGAATGGTTGATTTGATTGAAAAAAAGCGCGATGGTGGCGTGTTATCCGACGAGGAAATCCGCTTCATCATTGACGGCTTTACCAAGGGCGACATTCCCGACTATCAGATGTCCGCGTGGGCGATGGCCGTGTTTTATAAGGGCATGACCGACCACGAGACGGCCGTTCTGACAGACGCGATGATGCGCTCGGGCGACACGATTGATCTGTCGCGGTTCGGCACAAAGTCTGTGGACAAGCACTCCACGGGCGGTGTGGGCGACAAGACGACGCTCATTTTAGCCCCGATTGTATCGAGCCTCGGCGGCAAAATGGCGAAGATGTCCGGGCGCGGCCTTGGACACACGGGCGGAACCGTCGACAAATTAGAATCCATCCCGGGCTACAAAACGACGCTCTCGGCCGAAGAATTCATGCAGCAGGTAGAAGACGTCGGCGTGGCGGTCATCGGTCAGTCCGGCAATCTGACCCCGGCGGACAAGAAGCTCTACGCGCTGCGCGACGTGACGGCAACGGTCGACTCGCTGCCGCTGATCACATCGTCCATCATGTCCAAAAAGCTCGCGGCGGGTTCTCACTCGATCGTATTGGATGTGAAGGTCGGCTCGGGCGCTTTCATGAAAACGCTGGGCAACGCACGGAAGCTGGCAGAAAACATGGTCGCCATCGGCAAGGCCTGCGGGCGCAACGTGCGCGCGGTGCTCTCCAACATGGACGTTCCCCTTGGCATGGCCATCGGCAACGCGCTGGAGGTACAGGAGGCGGCGGAAATTTTGCAGGGCCGCGGATGCGACGATCTGCGCGGCGTGTGCATGACGCTGGCAGCCAATATGGTCGAGCTCTGCAACGGCTGGGACGAAGCTTACGCAAAGCAGCAGGTGCATGATGCAGTTGCGTCCGGCAAGGCCTTTGCGCAGATGAAGCGCTGGATCGCGGCGCAGGGCGGCGATGCATCGGTTCTCGAGGACTTCTCGAAGCTGCCGCAGGCTTCCGTCCGCCATGAAATTCTCGCGCCGCAGGACGGCTGGATCTGCCGCATGGATACGCAGAAGGTCGGCGAGGCTTCGAGCCTTCTTGGCGCGGGGCGCATGACAAAAGAGGACACGATCGACTTTGCCGCTGGTATCGTTCTTTCCAAAAAGACCGGTGATTACGCCAAAAAGGGCGATGTGCTCGCAACGCTTTACACCAACAAGGCCGCTTCCCTCGCAGAGAGCGAGGCGATGTTCCTGCGTGCGCTTTCGTGGAGCGAGGAAAAGCCCGAGCCCGAGACGCTGATTTTTGATATCATTCGATAAAGAGAAAGGAAAGAAGCTATGTCTGATGTGATCGTAATCGGCGTTGCCGGAGGCACCGGCAGCGGCAAAACCACGCTGGTCAAGGCGCTTGTAAACCGATTCGGCGACAACATTACCGTCCTGAGCCACGACACTTACTACAAGCGCCACGATGAGCTGACCTACGAGGAGCGCACAAAGCTCAACTACGACCATCCCGACGCATTTGATACGGATATGATGATCGAGCATTTGCAGCAGCTGCGCGAGGGCCATGCCATCGAGTGCCCGACCTACGACTACACGATCCACAACCGTGCGGCCGAAACGATCACCATCGAGCCGCGCAAGGTCATCGTGGTCGAGGGCATTTTGATTTTTGCGAGCCGGGTCCTTTGCGATCAGATGGACATCAAAATCTTCGTTGACGCGGACGCGGATGTGCGCCTGTGCAGGCGGATCCGGCGCGACGACAAAAAGCGTGGGCGGACGATCGACTCCGTCATCGAGCAGTACCTCACGACGGTCAAACCCATGCACGAGCAGTTCGTTGAGCCCAGCAAGAAAAAAGCGAACCTCATTGTTCCCGAGGGCGGCAAGAACCTCATCGCGCTGGAAATGATCATCAACCGCATCCAGAAGCACATCGATATGGCTTAATGGCTTAAATGAAAAGCTTACGCTTTTCATTTAAAGGGACTGCACCTCGACTGCGCGCATAATTTTGCGCCTTCGGCGCAAAATTCCACACTTGCGAGGTGAGCAGTATGTTTCCGGTCGGCAAAGCCGCCGGATAACATGGATTTCCAATTTATTTTGCCATCCGCGGATGGCGAAACTCTACGAGGTTTTTACGAAAGCAGGACACGCTGTGTCCTGCTTTTTTCTGCCGATTTATAAAGAGTTTTTCCATTTGTGACAAATTGACAGGGCTTTTTTTGTATGCTATCATAACAATAATTAGTATGGAGAAGTGTTGTTATGATTCGTTTTGCAAAGCCGGACGACTGCGCGGCGATGCTCGCCATTTACGCGCCGTATATTGAGACAACCATCACCTTCGAGCAGGAGGTCCCCTCACGTGAGGCGTTTTCCTTGCGCATTGCGGATGTGCAGCGGGAGTATCCGTGGATCGTCTGGGAAGAGAATGGTAAAATTCTCGGCTATGCGTACGCACACAAATTTGCCGTCCGTATCTCTTACCGTCCGTCGGCGGAGCTCTCCGTCTACCTCAGTCCCGACGCGCGCGGAAAAGGCATTGGCCGGAAGCTCTACGAAGCGCTTTTCGCGCTCTTACAGCTGCAAAACGTCAAGTCGGTCTATGGTATCGTCACAACGCCGAATCCCAGAAGCGAGGCCATGCACCTTGCGCTCGGCTTTTCGCGGGTCTCGACGCTCCATAACGTTGGCTACAAACAGGGCTGGCGCGATGTGTCGTGGTACTGCAAGCAGATCGGAGAATACCGTGAGCCGCTTGACCCGTTCCTTCCGATCGGAAGCGTAGACCCCATGCAGCTGACCGCCATTTTGAACCGGTTTTCCTGAACCAGAAAGGACATCTCATGGATATTCGCCTGATTGCCTTCGATCTGGATGGAACGCTGCTGCGCTCCGACAAATCCATCTCTCCGCGCACCATGCAAGCGCTCTTGGCCGCGCGGGAAAGAGGCGTGCTGCTCGTTCCATCGACGGGCAGACTGCTGCGCTCGCTTCCCGAGCCGCTGCTGGATAAAAGCCTGACCCGCTACCACATTCTCGTCAACGGCGCGCAGGTTTACGACAGCTTTGAGGACAAAACGCTTCTGCGAGAGGAGTTAACACCGCAGCAGGCCATGTGCATGCTCCATTTTCTCAAGTCGCACAACGTCCTGCGCGGCGTGTATATTGACGGCCTCGGCCACATGAGCCGGGAGGACTTCTCGGAGATTGAAGCCGTCGCCGCGACGCCCGCCACGGCAGCGCTCATGCGCCGCAGCTATCAGACCGACGAGGACCTCGACGCTGTAACCGCGCAGCACAACTCCGTGCAGAAGATCATCGCGTTTTTCCGCAACCCGGACGACAAGCAGGCGACCATCCACGAGATCACCTCACGCTTCCCGGGCTACGCGGTGTCGAGCTCGCTCGGAAACAACATTGAGATCAACGCCAAAAACGCAACGAAAGGCAGCGCCCTGTGCTTTTTGTGCGAAAAAATCGGCGTGCCCATCGGGCAGTGCATGGCCTTCGGCGACGGCACGAACGACTATTCGATGCTCCGCGCGGCAGGCTTCGGCGTGGCGATGGGGAACGCGTCTGAAGAGGTGCAGTCCTGCGCCGACGCGGTGACGGAAACAAACGAGGAAGACGGCGTTGCGCGCATGATTGAGCGCGTGCTGGGGCTCTAAGCATGGGACGGATTGTTCCGATTGCGGACTTCGAAGACCCTGCGCTGGACGTTTACGCCCGCCTGACCGAAAATCAGCTGGTCTGCCGGGAGCGTCCGGAAGACGGCCTTTTCATCGCCGAGAGCGCGCTGGTGATTGAACGGGCGCTGGACGCAGGGTTTGAGCCGGTGTCGTTCCTCGCAGAAACAAGGCTTCTTCCCAAGGCGGAGGCGATTTTGGCCAGATGTCCGGAGGAGCTTCCGGTCTATACGGCAGAGCTTCCCGTTCTCGAGCGGCTCACGGGGTACGCCCTCACGCGCGGGATGCTCTGCGCAATGCGAAGACCCGCTCTCAGGCACGCGGAAGACCTTTTGCAAAGCACGTCGTGCGTCGCCGTTTTAGAGGATGTGATGAATCCCACGAACCTCGGGGCGATTTTCCGTTCGGCGGCGGCGCTCGGGGTAGAGGCCGTGCTGCTGACCGAAAGCTGCACCGATCCCCTTTACCGGCGCTGCCTGCGCGTCAGTATGGGGAACGTCTTTTTTGTGCCGTGGGCGTATCTGCCAGATGATCATTGGCAGGCACTTCTGCACGCAAATGGCTTTACGAGCGTCGCGATGGCGCTGCGCGAGGACGCGAAGGTCCTGTGGGACCCGGCGCTACACGAAATCAAAAAAATTGCCGTCGTCATGGGCTCGGAGGGCCCGGGCCTCAAGGCCTCTACGATCGCGTCGTGCGATCACACGGTGACGGTTCCCATGACAAACGGTGTGGACTCTTTGAATGTTGCCGCGGCCAGCGCCGTGGCGTTCTATCAGCTTGCGCTTTTGCGGCAGCATCCGCTTTGAGAATGCTGCCGCTTTTTTCTTATAATACCGCTCTTGACCGTTCTTGCGTAGGGGTCGATGCCTCTGCGGGATTCACGAAATCCCTGCAACTGTGCGTAGGGGTCGATGCCCACATCGACCCGGCGGTATAAACCGATTTTACGAAAATCCAATGCGAATTCGATGATACCCCATGGGGCGATGTGGGCATTGCCCCCTACGAACCTTCTTGAAGTGCGTAGGAATTCCGCAGCGGAAGTCATTTTTCAGGCAGCTCGTCCTCCGCGTCGTCCTCCTGCGCTGCGTCGCGGGTGATCTCTTTCATTTTGCCGGTGTGAAGGATGAGCAGCACGCCGCCGCTTCCGAGCACCAGCACGGCCGCTGCCACGGCGAGCATCCACCACTCGAAATTATCGGGGTTAAACCGAAATACAGACGAAGCCTTCGTCTGCTCCGGGGCGGTTTCCGCTTCCTGCGTATCCGCCTGCGCCACCAGAGCTTTCTCAGATGCCTGCAAAGCCGCCTCCTGCGCGGCTTTTTTTGCGGTCTGTTCGGCCTCATATTGCGCGGTGAGCACCTGCATGGCTTCCTCCGCGCGGGCTTCTGCTTCCTGCATCCGCGCTTCCTTCTCAGCTTCGAACGCATCGAGCTGCTCCTGCAGGGCCTGCTTTTTGGCAAGCTCCGTCTGCCTTGCATTGTAGTCGGCGGCGAGCCTGGCCGCATCCTGCACGACAACCTCTCCGACATTCTGCGTATAGACTGCGAGCAGGAACGGGTGCTCGGCGTAGAAGATGCCCACGTCGTTTTCCGCGCCCTCGAAGCTTCCGTACTTGTGCGCGACCTCCATCTCGGTGACCTTCGCCCGGAAATAGCCGTTTTGCGGATGTGACTGCTTCATGTAGTCGACAAGCTCGGTGAGCTCCGATTGATGCTCGTAGATGTGCTTGAGCGTGTCCATCATCATGCGCGTGCAGTAGTAGTTGTCCTGATAATACTTGGGATCGATTTCTTCGTCCGTCATCGTAAAATACGTGCGCATGGCGTTTTTATAGTCGCGGAAATTGCCGATGCGGTAGAGAAGCGCGTGGGAAATTTCATTGTTCGACTCGACGATGCTTAAGTAGTGGCACCAATCGAGCGTCGCACCGCCCTGGGTAATGAGCGCATCCGGGGCGATCTCGCCCGCGTTTTCGAGCTCGTAATAGTAGAGATTCAGCGGGAGCTTGAAGGTACTGCCCGCGATCATCATGTGTGTCTCGTTCCAGTCGTAGCTCTCGCCCGTGACGGTGTCGTAATAGCTGACGGCAAAATTATCCTCCGTCAGGTTGCGCGCGGCGCGAAATTCATCGAACAGCTCGGCAAGCCTCGGCTCGTCTGCGTCCTCGGATGGCTCTTCGGGAGCGGACGCTTCTTCGGACGCGTCAGCCTCTGTTTCTTCCTGCGCGGTCTGCATCGGCGTGACAACGGCAGGCATCTCCACAACCTCCGGGATATCCTCGGCGGCAATGAAAGACGCAAGGGGGAACGTCAGCAAGACGGCAAGCAGCGCACAAATGAATTTTCGTACCATGGCAACCACACTTCCAACAGCTTTGTTTTCTCCATGATAGTCGAATTGTGTCCAAAAAGCAAGAGCGGCTGCGCCAACGCACAATTTCCGGCCGGGCGGCATATCGTAGTTGTAGCCGAAAGAAAACCATTCGTTTTGAGGAGTGATGATATGAATCCAAACTGCAACTACACAACCACCGGCGGCTGCAACTGCGGGCAATCGCAGAATACCTGCCCGTCCGCGCCGTCCTGTCCGCCGCCCGCGCCCGCGCCTTGTCCGCCGCCCAGTCCCAATCCCTGCCCGCCTCCGTGCCCGCCGGGGTGCATGCCGATTCCGCCGTATCCGCCTATGCCGCCGCGGCCTCCCGTGCCGCCACCCCCGCGCGCGGAGGAAGCGGATGTGGACTGCGGCTGCAATTGCGCGGCGGGGATGCTGGGCGCGCTGGAGCTTCTGTGCGACCCACGGCTTGCCCCGCTCGTCGACTACAATCAGTTCGCGTTTTTTACCCCCAATTTTGTCCTTGGCACGTCTTTAAACTGCCCGGACGCAGCTACGACCGCGTATGATAACCTCACAGGGCCGCTTGCGGGCGAGTTTGTGAGCATCAAGCCGTGTACATGCGACGATCTGGAGGTCAGCGGCCAGATCTACTATCCCATTCCGGTCTGCGCGGCGGACAGCTGCTGCGCCTCCGGCCCTGCGTTTACGGCAAACGCAGTGTCGGTGTGTTCCCTCACAGCGGTCGCATTTACCGTCCCCGTGTCTGCAACGCAGGAGGAGACGTATACACAGCTCAAGAGCCTGCTCTGGCAGGCACTGCATCCGGGCCGGCCGCCGCTTGGGAACAACACGCCCGTCATGAAGCCTACACCCTGCGACTGCACGGATACAAAGCTCTCCGGCCGTCGTACAGCCTCCGTCGCAGCAGGCCCGCTGCTCGTTGCGAATGCGGCAGTGCTCGGAAGCGTCGGCGATGTGCTCGTGCTTGCAAACGATGCGGACCGGCGAATCTACTACGTCTGCCAGTCCTCCGTCAGTTTCTCCGGCTAAAAAACGCGCCCCGGCCTTTGGCCGGGGCGCTTGCCCGTAAGCGGTGGAATTACCATTCCCTCAAATGATAACTGTGTATCGAAATACTTCGTAGGGGGCGATGCCCACATCGCCCCGGCGGTATAAACCGTTTTTACGGAAATCTTTGGCGAATTCGATGGTACCCATTGGGGCGATGTGGGCATCGCCCCCTACGCATCATTTTAAGATTTCACACGAAAAGCCAACCGGTCAATCGTCTGCGTACGTATTGGGAACCGGGGTGACGACGGGCTTGCCGTCTGTGCCGAGAAGAACCGTCATACCGCCCGCGTAGCCGGAGTTCACGAAGAGATAATTGACGCCAGTCTGCTTGTCGACCCAGACGGTCCGCATCCAGCCGAAGCCGTTTCCCTCCTCGTGGACCTTTAAAAAGCGTTCGTCCTTCTTTTTTGCCATCTTACTTTGCTTCCTTTACCGCTTCGGTAATGCCGGTCGCTAAGCCCGCCAGGCCCTGAAGCTCAGACGGAATGATGATCTTCGTCGCCTTGCCGTCCGCGACCTTCTGCATGGCCTCTAACGCCTTGAGCTTGAGCACCTGATCGTTGGGGGCTTTTTCATTCAGCATGGCAAGCGAATCGGCCAGCGCCTGCTGCACCGCGCGGATGGCCTGCGCCTCGCCGTCGGCGCGGAGAATGGCGGATTCCTTCTCGGCCTCTGCCTTTAAAATCGCCGCCTGCTTTTCCGCGTCCGCCTTCAAAATGGCCGCTTCCTTCTCGCCCTCAGCGACAAGGATCTGGCTGTGCTTTGCACCCTCGGCTTGCAAAATCGCCTGCCGGCGGTCGCGCTCGGCCTTCATCTGCTTTTCCATCGAGTTCTGAATATCCTGCGGGGGAAGAATGTTCTTGAGCTCGACGCGGTTTACTTTAATGCCCCACGGGTCGGTTGCTTCGTCCAAAATGGCGCGCATGCGCGTGTTGATGACGTCGCGGGAGGTGAGCGTCTGGTCAAGCTCAAGGTCGCCGATGATGTTGCGGAGCGTCGTCGCCGTGAGGGTTTCCATGGCCATCATCGGGTGCTCCACACCGTAGGCATAGAGCTTGGGGTCGGTGATCTGGAAGTAGACGACGGTGTCGATCTGCATGGTGACGTTATCCTTCGTGATGACGGGCTGGGGCGGATAGTCGAGCACCTGCTCTTTGAGACTGACCTTCTTGGCCACGCGCTCAACGAAGGGAACCTTGAAGTGAATGCCGACGGTCCAGACGTTACTGAACGCGCCGAGCCGCTCGACGACATAGGCTCTCGACTGCTGGACGACATAAATGTTGCGGACGATGATGACGAGCGCCAGCACCGCGATGACAAGTACGGGAATCCATTCCATAAATACATCCTCCTTATGGTGTTTCTCTTCTTTGTTTCTGATGTAAAAAATGACTTATGCTTCTGCCGGGACCCCGGCGGGCTTGACATAGACCTTTGCGCCCTCGATGCGCTCGATGACGACGCACATGCCGATGGGGATCTGCGTATCATCTGCGCTTTTTGCCGTCCAGAGCACTCCGTTTATGCGAATCGCGCCCGTCTCGCGGAGATTATCAATTTGCTCTGTGACAAGCGCCTCCTGCCCGACCAGACGGTCGGCGTTTGTTTTTGTGGGCTTGACGCGCAGATACTTTTTAAGCACCGGCCGCAAAAGCGCGAGCAGACCTGCCGATACGGCAATGAACACTGCCCACTGCAAAAGCGCCGACACGTCAAGGATCGCGCACACGAGCCCTGCCACCGCGCCGCCAATGAACCAGATCGAAACCAGATTCACCGTCGCGGCCTCCACGGCGATGAACGCCACAATCAGCCCGAGCCAGACATAGACCATGGGAACTCACTCCTTTCTATGGTAACAGTATACCGGACATTTGAAGAAAAGTCATCCGCTCTTCGTAAAAAGAACGTGAAATAAAAAAGAAACACATTGCTATTTTGCTGCGTTTTTATTATACTGATGTGTATTGTGAAATATGGACGAATTTACGAAATATAGGAGAACCTGCATGCAAACAATGACCTTTTGCGTACCGTGTCTGTTTGGCCTCGAGGGTCTGGTCGGAGACGAGCTCCGGCGGCTGAACCTTTCGAATGTCCGCGTCGAGGACCGGCGCGTTTTCTTTGACGGCGACTTTGCCGCGATGGCAAGAGCGAATCTCTGCTGCCGGATGGGCGAACGGGTGATGATTCTGCTCGCACAGTTTGAAGCGAAGAGCTTTGAAGACCTCTATCAGGGAGTCAAGCACATCGCGCTCGAGGATTTTATTCCGAAAGACGGCGCGTTCCCGGTCAAGGGCTACAGCCTGGACAGTCAGCTGCATTCCGTGCCGGACTGTCAGGCGATCGTGAAAAAAGCGGCGGTCGACCGGCTCGGCACAAACTATGGCCTTTCGTGGCTTCCCGAGACGGGCGCGACATACCAGATCCGGTTTTCGATCATGAAGGATCGCTGCGAAATTTTCTTAGACACCTCCGGCGTGAGCCTTCACAAGCGGGGCTACCGCGAAAACGCGAATCTCGCGCCCCTTCATGAGACGATGGCGGCGGCGATGGTGAACCTCGCAAGATACCGCGGACGGGACTTTTTCTGGGACCCGTTCTGCGGCTCGGGCACGATCTGCATTGAAGCTGCGATGATCGCGCTCAACCGCGCGCCGGGGATGAACCGCTCGTTTGGCGCGCAGAAGTGGGCATGCGTCCCGCAGGAGGTCTGGCGCGAGGCGAGAACAGAGGCGCTGGACAAAGAATACCGCGGAGACTACCGCATTTTAGGCACCGATATTGATCCGGCAGCCCTGGATATTGCGCGCGACAACGCCAGAAAAGCGGGCGTTGGGAAGCTGATCGACTTCCGCGAGGCAGACGCGACGAAGATGAGCCTGCCGACGGACAAGGGCCTCATGGTCTGCAATCCCCCTTACGGCGAGCGCATGCTCGAGCAGCGAAGCGCCCAGCAGCTCTACCGGGCGTTTGGCCGGCACGTAAAATTTGCCGACGGCTGGAAGAAATACATCATTTCCTCCGAACCCGAATTTGAGCACTATTTCGGCAAGCAGGCGGCGAAGAAGCGCAAGCTCTACAACGGCAGGCTTCAGTGCAACGTCTACATGTATTTCTAAGCGCCTGTACCCTTAAGACGAAGGATGAAGGAGAAAGTTCCCGTCATGAAGCATATTTTTATTCTGAATCCTGCCGCCGGAAAATCGGACCAGACGCCGCGCTTTACACAGGACATCGAGCGCATCTGCGGCGCACGTGGGCTCGATTATGAGATCTGCGTCTCGAAGGCCCCCGGCGACTGCAGGGCTTTGGCCAGACGCGCGGCGGAATCCGGGCAGGAGGTGCGGCTCTATGCCTGCGGCGGCGACGGCACGCTCAACGAGGTCGTGTGCGGGATAGCGGGCTTCGAGAATGCCGCGGTGACGCACTATCCGGGCGGCTCCGGCAATGACTCCATCAAGGTTTTTTCCGACACCGCGCCGTTTTTTGACCTCGAGCGGCTTCTTGATGCGGACGAGACGCGCTTCGATCTCATTTCCTGCAACGGCACGTATTGCGCAAATATTTTGTCCATCGGTCTGGACGCAAAAATCGGAACGGATATTGCGCGGTTCAAGCGGCTGCCGTTTGTTTCCGGCAAGGGCGCATACATACTGTCTATTCTGGCCAATGTCCTCTCCGGCCGCAGCGCGCACTATGTTGTAGACGTGAATGGCGAGCGGATTGACGCGGAGCAGACGCTCATTTGCGTGTGCAACGGCCGGTGGTACGGCGGCGGGTTCAACCCCGTTCCCGAGGCAGAGCCGGACGACGGGCTTTTGGATGTGCTGCTGGTTAAGAAAGTGAGCTTATTGCAGGTCGCAGCGGTCATCGGCAAGTACCAGAAGGGAACATACGCCGACTACCCGGCGCTCATCCGCCACGAGCGCTGCACGAAGCTGACCATCCGGTGCGATACGCCCTCGGTCGTAAACATCGACGGCGAAGCGCTCCACACAGACTTCCTCGACATTTCCCTCAAGCCAAAGGCCCTGCGCTTTTTCTATCCCAAGGGTCTGCGTTACCGGCTGAAAGCAGAATAACCAGGACGCAGGCAGTATCCGGCTGTCTGCGTTTTTTGCGTCTTTCAAGCCATGCGTAGGGGGCGCGTGAGCACATTGCATGCCGCAACCTTGCGTAGGGGGCGATGCCCACATCGCCCCAAGAGAAGTTACGGATTCGCCGGAGATTTCTGTAAATCGGCGCATTTTGCCGGGCCGATGTAGGCATCGGCCCCTACGAACCTTACGGAAGATTCTCCAAAGAACCGTAGGGGCGGACTCCTCTGTCCACCCGCAGAAAATCCCGTTTTTATGAAAATCTTCGGAAAATTCGTAACTTTTCAAGGGCGGACAGGGTCGTCCGCACCTACGCATATTTTGGAAGGTTTCTAAATTTCTCTGACATGAGCACGATTTTTCTTGCATTTTTAGTATGACTTGTTATACTATATATGAAAAGTCATACTTCAAGGAGGGATACATATGGCAATGCAATTTCCGAAGGGAAAGTTCATCAGCATGGTCAAGGTCGGTGAAAAGGGGCAGATCGTGATTCCGAAGGGTGCGCGTGACCTGTTTTCGATTCAGCCGGGAGACAATCTCCTGCTGCTGGCCGACGAAGAAAAGGGCATCGCGCTCGTTCCGTCGGAGTCTTTGGACACACCCGCGTCACTCTTTGCGCTAGGAAGGGAAGTGAGCCGCGATGACGATTCTAAGGGTTGACGGGCTCAGCAAGCGCTATCCCGCGTTCTGCCTGAGAGACGTCAGCTTCTCGATCGAAGAAGGGCGCGTCATGGGGCTCATCGGCCGCAACGGCGCAGGCAAAACGACGACCATCAAGTCGATTCTGCGCCTTGTGCGCCCGGACGGCGGAACGGTTCAATTTCTGGGAAAGCCTCTGGATATGGACGCGTCTGCGCTTCGCCGGGAAGCGGGCTATGTTTCGGGCGACCTCTGCTATTACCCGAGAAAAAGGCTCTCGCAGCTGACCGCCGTCACGAAAAGCTTTTATCCCTCGTGGGACGACAAAAAATACGAGGCGCTGCTACACAGGTTCTCGCTCGATGAAGGCAAGCGCGTCTGCGAGCTCTCAGCGGGCATGAAGGTCAAGTATCAGCTGGCCTGCGCGCTGTCGCATGGGGCGAAGCTCCTGATTCTCGACGAGCCGACCTCTGGCCTAGACCCCGTGTCGCGCGATGATCTATTGGATCTGCTGCGCACGCTCTGCGAAAAAGACGGCGTGTCCATCCTGTTTTCGACGCACATCACAACGGATCTTGACGCGTGCGCCGACGATGTGACGTATCTGCAAAACGGAACCGTCGCGGCCAGCTGCCCGCTTTCGGAATTCACCGCGCCGTGGAAAAAGCTCACGGGGCCGGAAGCTTCTCTTTCGCCGGAGCTCAAAAAGACGCTGCGCGGCCTTCGCGTCCATCGGGGCGAATTCGAGGGGCTTTTCCCAAGCGCACTTGCCTGCCCTTCGGGATGCCGGGAAGAAGCGGCGGATCTGCAGAGCGTGATGGTGTTTTTAGCGCGGGAGGTGGAGGAGCGATGACGCTTTTTAAAAAAGAGTGGAAGCTTGTGATGATGCCGGTGCCGCTGCTGTTTTTGCTTTTGAGCGGACTGGTGCTGATCCAGAATTATCCGTATTACGTCACGTTTTTCTACACAACGCTCGGCATTTTCCTCATGATGCAGTCCGCGCGGGAAAACCGCGACCTTTACTATATGGCACTGCTGCCCGTCACCAAGCGCGAGATGGTCAAGGCCCGATTTTCGCTCGTGCTCACGATTGAGGCCATGCAGGTTCTGGCCTGCGTTCCGTTCCTGCTCCTCCGGGCAAGCTATGGGGAAGTCAAGAACGTTGTCGGCATCGAGGCGAACGTCGCGTTTCTTGGTTTTTCTCTCGTGCTGCTCGGGCTATTTAACCGCATCTTTTTCCCGATGCACTACAAAAACGCCTACGATCTGGGAAAGCCATTCGTCATCTCAAGCATCACGCTCGCGCTCGGCATGGTCATTTTAGAGACGCTGCAGCACGTGCTGCCCTACCTGAAGGACGTGTGCGACAGCTATGAAGCGGCCGACCAGCTGCGCCAGCTGCCCGTACTTTTAGGCGGCCTTCTCGTCTTCGCGCTGTTGACCTGCCGCAGCTTTTCCGTCAGCGTTCGCCGCTTTGAGAACGCCGATCTGTAAGCGCCCGTTCACCAAGCGTTCGTAGGGAGACGGGTGATGTACACAATCGACCCCTACGCAAATTTGGGATTTTTTGCGGTGCGCACGATAAACCACCGGGCAGAAAAAGAGCCCTCCCGTTCTTGGGAAGGCTCTTATTTTTATTCACCCTGCTTCGGGGCCTGCGGCGCGCCGTTTGCGGGCTTGTTTCCGCGATAGCGGCGGCGGCGCGGGCGCTTGGGCGCGTCACCGTTTGCGGCTCCCTCCGGCTTTTCTCCCTGAGGCTTATCCGTCGGCTGCTTCTCGCCCTGCGGCTTGCGCTCTTGATTCTGGCGCGGGGGGCGCGGCTTCTGGTCGTTCGGCCGCTTTTCGCGCTTCGGCTCACCCGGCTGCTTGTCGGGCTTCTGCGCCGGCTTCTCGGAGGATTCACCCTGCGCTCTTGCTTCCGGCGCACCTTCAGCTCCCTTGCCGCGGCCTCTTCCTCTGCGGCGGCGGCGATTCTGTCCGGCGGGCTTGTCGCCCGGTTCCGGCTGCTCCGGCACCTCCGGCGTTAAGGGAATATCCCGTCCGCTCAAAAGATCACTTTGCGCGCCGAAGGCGCTCTTCTGGTCAAACTCGCTCACCTGATCCGGGTAAATCAGCTCCGGCAGAGGCTCAAACAGGCCCTCTTCCTTCGGCTGCAGCTTGCGTGGCTTCGAGGAGATCGGAGCAAGGTCCTTCGGGATCGGCGGGTCATTTTTGCGCGCCTTGCCGCTTCGAAGCACGCAGATATCGCAGTTTTTGTAGCAGCCGATCGTGTCGGGGCTTTCCTCCATGCGCACCTTGACGCACTGGCGAAGCAGATTCACCTCCGTCACCGTGCCGCGGCCGTCCGGCGTGTCGACGAACGACTCGTTCTTGGGCGCGGTCTTGAGAAGGTCCTCATACGCCTCCTGCTCGTATTTAAGGCAGCACATAAGCCGGCCGCACGTGCCGGAAATTTTCGTGGGGTTAAGGCTCAGATTCTGCGTCTTCGCCATCTTGATGGAGACCGGCTGGAAATCATCTAAAAATTCCTTGCAGCAGAACGGTCTTCCGCACACGCCAAGTCCGCCCACCATCTTCGCCTTGTCGCGCACACCAATCTGCCGCAGCTCGATGCGCGTGCGGAAGGAAGACGCAAGGTCTTTGACGAGTTCCCGGAAATCGACGCGGCCTTCGGCCGTAAAGAAGAAGAGAATCTTGCTGCCGTCGAACGCAACCTCGGCGGAGACGAGCTGCATGTCCAGCTTGTGGTCCGCGATTTTCTGCTGGCAGACCTCGAAGGCGCGTTTCTCCTTTTCCTGATTGTCGCGGTTGATGCGCTCGTCCTGCGCGGTGGCAAGCCGCAGCACCTTGCGAAGCGGCGGCACAATTTCCGATGCCTTCACCTCGTGCCGCATCCCGGCGCAGATGCCAAATTCATCGCCGCGCGCTGTCTCAATGATCACATGCGCGCCCAGGCCCGGCCGAAGCTCGCCCGGGTCAAAGAAATACGTCTTCGCATTGTTGCGGAAGCGCACATCCACCACCGTCACACGCTCGGGCTCCTCGGGCAATTCCTCCTGCACGCTTGCCGTTTGATCGGCCACGGCCTGCAATTCCGCCTGCGCCTGCGAAAGCTCTGTCTGCACAGGCGCACTGGCTGCTTCCTCCGCCGGCGCGTTTTCAGGCTCGGCCTCCAGCTCTGATGCGCTTGCCTGCGGTTCGGTTCCTTCCGGCTGCGCAGTCCGTTCGGCTTCTGCCGCCGATTCCGCTGCCATTTCGACCTCCGCCTGTTCGATCTGTACGGTCTGTTCGTTTATTTCATCCGTCTGCATGGGCTCTGCCGTCTCCGGCTGCGCCTGCGCAGACACTTCCTTCTTCTGCTCGTCCATAGTGTCTCCCATCTATCTGAGGTTTTCCGTATTTTATTTCAGCTGCACACAAAGCCCGCCGACGACCGCGCCAACGCCGACGTTTGAGCTTAAGTCATCCGCCGCCGTTTGCAGCGTCTCGGCCGCCTGCAAGAGCTCCGCACCCGTTCTTCCGCGCAAAAGCGCCTGCACCGTGTCGCCCGGAACAATGCTTCCGGCCCGTGCGCGCAGCGCCATGCACAAAAGCCGCCTCGTCTGCTCCAGAACCGGCAAAATTTGCTCGCGCTTGTTTTTTTCCATCGGAACGAGCGCCTGCAAAACAGCAAGCCCGTCCCGCGCGGCAAAGCCGTTTGCCAGAGCCAGCGCCTGCGGCAGAAAAAGCCCGTCCCTGAGCGCCTCGCATGCCGGGCCAAGATACCCTTCGGCCTGCTCCAGCGCGTCCGCGAGCTCCAGATCGCTCTTGTCCGGGAAGCGCCGTTTGAGCTCCGGGATCGCCTGCTCATAGGAAAGGGGCGAGAGCTGCAATTGCACGGCGCGGCTGCGGATCGTCGGCAGCAGCCTTTCCGCGCTCGTCGTGAGGATCAGGAACACCGCATACTCGGGCGGCTCTTCGAGAATTTTGAGCAGCGCATTCTGCGACGGCGCGCCCAAATCCTGCCCGCGCGGGATGATATAGACCTTTTTTCGGCCCTCATTTGGTCGGATGAACACGTCGCTTCTGGCCTGCCGGACAATGTCGACCGCGACGTTCTTGTGCTCCGTGTCGTCGACCGTGATCACGTCCGGGTGCTGCTTCGCAAGGACCTTGCGGCACGCGGGGCAAACGCCGCAGCCGGGGTTCCGTTCATCCTTACACTCGAGCGCCGCCGCCATCTGAAGCGCCAGCGTCCTTCGTCCCGAGCCCTCCACGCCGCAAAGAAGATAGCAGTGCGAGGTCTTGCCCTGCCGGAAGCTCTCCTGCAAACGCTGTTTCAGCGCGTCGTTGCCAAGAAATGCGCCAAAGTTCATTCGTCTGCCCCTTCCCGCGCCATATAAGCATCAAATTTCTAATTATATAGTATACCAGCATTTTCGCCCCAGCGCTACTGTTTTTTTCGTCCTTTTTGTGCCGTGCGGCTGCGCGCCGCTGTTCGCCAATACCGAAAAACAAAAAAATATTTTCGTTTTTACCGGACGGCGCAGCTGAAACGCCTTGACAATTTGTCCCGCTGCCGTTATTCTATGTTCAGAATAACTATACCATAGGAGGTACGAAAATGAACAGAAGAATTCTCGCGCTTCTGCTTGCCCTTGTCATGGTCGCCGGTCTCATGACCGGCTGCGCATCCGGCAAGCAGGAGGCCGCTGCGCCTGAGACCGCGCAGACCGAAAGCCCCGCCGCCGAAGAGACCGCAGCGGAACCGGACCAGACGGAAGAATCACCCGCCGAGGAAGAAGCTCCGGCCGAACCCGAGACGGTGTCTTTCACCGACAGCCTCGGCAGAACCGTCGAGCTCCCGGCAGATATCACCCGCATCGCGCCCAGCGGCGCCGTCGCAACGATGATCCTCGCCGCGATTGCCCCGGAGTGCATGGTCACCATCAACGCTGCCCCGAGTGAGAGCCAGATTGCTTTCCTGCCCGCCAACCTCGCCGCGCTCCCCGAGACCGGCCAGATGTATGGCAGCAAGGCAGATCTGAACCTTGAGACGCTGCTGGCCGCCGACCCGCAGGTCGTTATTGACCTCGGCGACAAAAAAGGCGATATGACCGAAGACCTCGACGCGCTGCAAGCGCAGATCGGTATTCCCGTCGTCTTTATTGAGGCAGACCTTGCCCACATGGCGGCGGCCTTCCGTACACTGGGCAGCCTTCTTTCCGGCAAGTCGGACCGCGGCGAGGAACTGGCTGCGCTCGTTGACCGCACCACCGCGATGGCCGAAGAAAATGCCGCAAAGATTACCGACGATATGCGCGTGCGCGCCATGTACACCACTGGCGAAGATGGCCTCGGCACGAACGCGGCGGGCTCCATGCAGGCGCAGGTGCTGGACATGGTCGGCGTGGAGAACGCAGTCATGGTTGAGGACGTGAGCAATAAGGGCGGCGGCAACATCATCAGCCTCGAGCAGCTCTATAACTTCGATCCCGACGTCATCCTCTTTGCCGACGGCAGCATCTATGACACCGTGACGGACGATTCCGCGTGGTCGCAGCTGACGGCCATTTCGACCGGCAAGTACTACGAGGTTCCCGGCTCTCCCTACAGCTGGCTGTCCGGCCCTCCGTCGATGAACATGATCCTCGGCGTGTGGTGGCTCGGAAACCTCATCTATCCGGAGATTTATGACTACGATATGGACACCATGACGCAGGAGCTCTACAAGACCCTTTGGGGCTACGAGCTCTCGAGCGAGGAAGTAACTGCGTTGCTGGGGAATTCTACCCTGAAGGCTGCTGCGCAGTAACTGATTTTTACTTCTTACCGTGGCGGCAGGAAAAATAAAGAGCCTTGCCGCTGCGAGCAGCAAAAAAATTGCCGGACTTGCGTCCGGCAATTTTTTCATCGCATTTATCTATTGTTATAAGCCTTAATGCCGAGGGCGAGCAGATCCATCGCGCGCTCAAGCTTATCCTGCTTGAGGATGTAAGCGATACGGATCTCGTTCTTGCCCTTGCCGGGCGTTGCATACATCGGAGCGCCGGGAGCGAACATAACGGTATCGCCGTTGTCGTCGAACTCCTCGAGCAGCCACTTCTGGAAGTTGTCCGCGTCGTCGATGGGCAGAGCGGCCATCAGATAGAACGCACCCTTCGGGCAGTCGAACACGACACCAGGGATCTCGCGCAGCTTAGCGACGACGGTATCGCGGCGGCGCTTATACTCCTCACGGACAGCCGCAAAGTAGGACGGATCGACCTGATACAGGGCAGCCGAAGCGACCTGATCGAGCGTTGCGACGGAAAGTCTCGCCTGGCAGTACTTGAGCGCATGGCCGAGCAGTTCGTGGTTACGGGTCAGGATGCAGCCGATACGCGCGCCGCACGCGGAGAAGCGCTTGGAGACGGTGTCGATAACGACAACATTATCAGCCGCGTCTGCGAACTCGCCCATGGACTGCAGCGGCTCACCGCCGTAGACAAACTCACGATACGCCTCGTCGCCGATGATAAACAGGTTGTGCTCCTTGGCAATATCGCACATCATGCGCATCTCTTCCGGCGTCAGGACAACGCCGGTCGGGTTGCCGGGGTTCGTGACCATGATGGCGCGAGTGTGCTCGTTGATTCCCTTTTCGACCTTCTCGCGGTCGGCGTAGTGATAGCCTTCCTCGGGGCAGGTAGGGATGGGACGGATGTGCGCACCGCAGGTGTTAACCATGGTGTTGTAGTTGGGATAGAAGGGCTCGGGGATCAGAATCTCGTCGCCGTCGTCGAGGATGCACTCCAGAACGATCTGAAGGGCCTCGGAACCGCCGGTCGTAATCAAAATCTCGTCCTTTTCAAAGTGCATATCCAGATCGTCGTAATACTTCTGGATCGCATCGATCAGAACAGGCATACCGGGGGACGGGGCATATTCCAGAACGGGCTGATTGAACTCACGGATGGTGTCGAAGAACTGCTTGGGCGTCTCCACATCGGGCTGGCCGATGTTCAGGTGGTAGATCTTCTTTCCCTTTGCTTCAGCAGCCACCGCGTAGGGGTGGAATTTCCGCATCGGGGAAAGGCCGCATTTTTCGACCTTGCTGGAGAACTTCATTTGGGAATACCTCCTTCATTTGTCGCCAAGGCGCAAAAATCGGGCAGAATACACGATTTTTATGCGCAAAGCGGCTAGTCTTTCAGACATTCAGCATATTGATTATAACATAGTGCCCAGAGATGTGCAATATATCATGCGAATTTTTTTGCTTTTTTTAAACAGTTCTTCCAAAACTTTCGCATAGTTTTATGCGTTCTGAACGGGATGCGCATGCAAAGAAGCCCCCGCTTTTTTTGACAAGGAAGCGCCCGCCGGAAATCCGGCGGGCGCTGACGGGTTATTTCTCTTCAAACTCGGTGTTCTTATAACGGCTGTAGGCCACGACAATGCGGCGGTTGGGCTCGGTGCCAGTGGAGTACGTCGTCACATCGGGATAATCCTGAAGCGTGGCATGGATAACGTGGCGCTCATAGGCGTTCATCGGCTCGAGGGTGATGTTCCGGCGGTACTTGGTGACCTTGCCGGCGACCTTCTGTGCAAGCCGCTGGAGCGATTCCTCGCGCTTGAGGCGGTAGTTCTCCGCGTCGACGTTGATGCGCACACGCTTGTTCTGGCCGCGGTTGACCGCGTAGTTCGCCAGATGCTGAATCGCGTCGAGCGTTTCGCCGCGGCGGCCGATCAGAATGCCGAGGTTCTCGCCGACGAGGTCGACCGAGTAGCTCTCGTCCGCCGTTTTCATCGCGTGCGGCACAGCATCGGAGCCCATGTGCTCGAGAAGTCCCTTGACGAACTGCTCAATGCGCTCTTCCGTAGAACCGGGCTCCGCAGGCGTGTAGACCTTAGGCTCTGCCGGGGCAGCCTCCTTCTTGGGCTGCTGGGGCTTCGGCTGGCGGTTTTTTTCCTGCCGGGGCTTATTCTCTCTCGGCTGACGCGGCTTTTCCTGCCGCTCAGGCTTTTCGGCCGTGGGCTTGGCATTTGCGCGCTGCTCGGTCGGGCGCTGCATGGGCGCGGCTGCGGGCGCGATGACCTTCGGGGCGTTTGCGGCCTCCGCGGGCTTTTCGCTCACGAACTTTTTGGGCTTGCTTCTCGACGCGCTCGACAGGGCGGGCGCGGGCGCGGCGGGCTCGTCGGGCGCTTCGTAGGTCAGCTTGACCTTCGCGGGCGACGCGCCAATGCCGAAAAAGCCGGACTTCGGGGTTTCCAGAATCTCCACAGACACGCTGTCGCGGTCCATGCTCAGCTGGGTAAGGCCTGCTTCAATGGCAAGATCGATGGTCTTGCCGGTCGCGGTAATAAATTTTTCCATAGCTTACTCCTCATTCTCTCCGGAAGAGGCTTCCTTCTGCGCGCCGCGCTTGCCATAGTGGTCCGCCTGATACGCGCGGCCGCGGCAATAGGGACGCTCGGCAATGCCGGACAGCGGCTTCTTTTCGTCCTGTTCCAGTTCCGGATTCTTCTTGGCGGCGTACTCTCTGGCCGCCTTCTCTGCCGCTTCCTTCTCCTGCTGGCGGAGCTTTTTCTTGCTCACGTTATCCGCGAGAATGCCGTCGGGGTTCTGCTCGCGGCGAAGCTGGCGCTGACGCTCCTTTTCCGCCTCTTCGGCGCGGCGAAGCGCAGCCTTTTCCTGGCGGACAGCGTCTTCTGCGTCATAGACCTTGCGGTAGTGTTTGGTGAGGATCACGTCTTGGGCGGTTCCGAACACGGCCTGCGCGATCCAGTAGATCGAGATAGCGGCCGGCATCGAGAAGCCGATCCAGAGTGACATCAGCGGCATCATGATCATCATCGACGCGTTGGTCTGGTTTGCCATCTGCGCGGCATTCTGATCGACCTCACCGTCTGCGTTGGTCGCGACCTGGTTGTTCATCTTCTGGCTGATGAACATCGAAAACATCTGGAACACACCGGAAAAGACCGGGATCAGGAACAGACCGATCTCGCTCCAGCCTTCGCACTGCCAGAAGCGGAACGACGGGATGGCCGCGAGGTCCACACCGAGGAACGAGAAATCGATATCCTGCAATTTCGCGCTTGCCATAACGGCGACGGACTTGATGGCCTCTGCGAACTCGCCAAGATGACCGGCTGCAGCCAGCTGGGCATAGTACGTGTTCTTGCCAAGATCGACACCGCTTGCCTGAATGAATGCAACGATGGCAGCCGACACCGAGCGCGAGTTGTGCAGCATATATGTGATCGGCTCACGGATGACGTAGTAGAGCGGGAACAGAATCAGCAGCGGGATGAACGACCACAAACAGCCACCTCCCATCGAGACGCCCTCTTCTTTGTACATCTGCTGGACGGCCATCTGGGCCTTCTGGCGGTCGTCGCCGTATTTCGCCTCGATGGAACGGGCCAGCGGGGCAAGACGGGACATTTTGAGCATGCTCTTTTTGCTCTTGATGCTCATCGGAAGCAAAACGAGCTTGACGATCAGCGAGAACAAAATCAGCGCCACGCCGTAGTTGCTCGAGAAGACATACAGCCAGTCGAGCAGATAGCCGAACGGGACGCGGATGATATCGGACAGACTCGTGGTGTCCTTGGTTTCCGACGCAGCCTGCTCGGCCGCAGCCTCGGGGCTCAGAGCTGCGGTTTCAGTGGCCGTAGTCTGGGCGGCATTGTTGCTGGAAACGCAGGCCGTCAGGGACAGAACCATGAGCAGCGCCAGCAGCAAGGCGAAGAATCTTTTCATGTTGAATCCTCCAAATTGTGGGGATGCCGGGGCAGGAGATATCTTCTCCTATGGCACCGGATCAAAGTAGTCGCCCTTATAAAAGGGGTTGCACCGCATCAGCCGTTTAAAAGCCAGCCACCCGCCCTTTAATGCGCCGTATTTCTCGATTGCCTCGAACGCATACTGCGAGCATGTCGGCGAGAACCGGCACCTTCTCGGAAGTCCCGGCGAAATAAAGCGCTGATAAAATCGGATGAGCCCGAGCAGCACCCGCTTCATGTGTCCTTCGTCTCCTCGCGTGCTTCCTGCGCATAAATGCCGAGCTTTCCGGCCAAACGCAGATAGGCCCCCTCCAGTTGCCGGTAAGGAGCCTGCATGGCAGCTGTGCGCGCGACCACAACGATATCGTAGCCCCGGGCAAACTGCCCCTCGTGCAGCCGGTAAATTTCGCGCAGGCGGCGGCGCAGCCGGTTCCGGTCGACCGCGTGGCCGAGCTTCGCGCCGACGGTCAGGCCGATGCGGTTGCGCTTCGTGCCGTTTTTACGGCAGTAGACGACGAGGTACCGGTTCGCGCACGAATCGCCCTTATTATAGAGCCGGCGGAACACGTGATTGAATTTCAGGGAGCTGGAAAACTGCATAGACGCCTCCTTATGGCGCGCAGCGAAGTACATGCCGGGTAATAAACGGATGGGGCGAACAGAACTGCTTCCATTCACCCCTATGGCTCAAACTGAGCTGTATATGCGGTCATGGCTTACGCGGACAGCTTTGCTCTGCCCTTGGCACGACGGCGGGCCAAAACCTTGCGGCCGTTGGCGGTAGCCATTCTCTTTCTGAAACCATGCACTTTGGATCTCTGGCGCTTCTTGGGCTGATAGGTACGAACAGTCGACATTGTCTACACCTCCTGTAAAAATATGCTCAACAGCTGTGAAATCACAGCCGCAGCGAGACTGTTTGAAATGCCGGGAATCTCCCGGGGAACATACGATGGATATTATACCGGATAGCACACCTGTTTGTCAATTCTTTTTTGCCGCTTTTGCCAAAAAGCCGTGAAAACGCGCGGCTTTGCGGCGGCGGACGTTATTTTTTCTGGGCGAGGGGCTTGGATTTCTGCTGCTGCTCGAGAAGGAGCACAATGATGGAGTTCGACAGCATGAAGCCCTTCGGCGTAAGCCGCCATCTTCCGGAGACGTTTTTGCAGAGGTCCTGCTTGGAGAGCTTCTGGAAAACCTCCTCCAGCGGCTCAAATGGCAGAAGGAAGGATTTTGTATACTCGCCTTCCTCCACGCCGTCGACCGTCCGAAGCCGGAGCATCAGATACTCGCCCGCGCGCTCACGCATGGGAACCGTCTCGCACTCGGACAAAATCGCGCCCTTGTTCAGAACGCCCTCCATATACTTTTCGATGTCCGGCGCGATGGTAAAGCGTTTTCCCGCAAAGTCGGACGCGGCACACGGGCCGAAGCTTAAGTACTCGTCTCCCGTCCAGTATTTCATGTTGTGCCGGCAGATATAGCCGTCCTTGGCGAAATTCGAAATTTCGTACTGATGATACCCAAACTGCTCGAGCGTTTCAACCGCGTAGAAATACATGTCCGCCTGCGCGTCGTCGTCCGGCAGGTTCGCGCACGAGCGGTACTCATAGAGCTTCGTGCCGGGCTCGACCTTGAGGCCGTAGCAGGAAATGTGGTCCGCCTTGAGGTCAATGACGTTCCGGAGCGTCTGCATCCACTGCTCGCGCGTCTGATTGGGAAGGCCAAACATCAGGTCAACCGAGACGTTATTAAAGCCCGCGCGCCTTGCCATCGAGACGGCCTGCTGTGCCTGCTTATAGTTATGCGGCCGCCCCAAGGCCTTCAGCTGTTCGTCAATGTCCGACTGCACGCCGATGGAAATGCGGTTAAAGCCCGCGCGCCGCAGCTGCGTCAGCATCGGAAGCGTCACGGAGTCGGGGTTTGCCTCGAGCGTCACCTCCGCGTCGCGGCTCACATCAAAGCGGCGGTCAATTTCGGCAAAGATCCGGCTCAGGCCCGTCGCTCCGAAAAACGACGGCGTGCCGCCTCCAAAGTAGACCGTATCGACCTCGTAGCCAACGGCGCAGGGCGCGGACTCGCGGATGTGGGCGATGACCGCGTCCAGATATCTTGTCATCAGCTCCTTGCTGCGCGCGCCGGGGATGGAGTAAAAGTCGCAGTATTCACATTTGCTGCGGCAGAACGGGATGTGGACATAAATGCCGAGGCTCTTTTTCCGGCTCTCTACAATCGGAATCCCGCCCACCGCGTGTACATTCTTATTCTTCATCGAGCTTCAACACCGCCATGAACGCCTCGGACGGCACCGCGACGGTACCGAACGTGCGCATGCGCTTCTTGCCTTCCTTCTGTTTTTCGAGGAGCTTCTTCTTTCTCGTGATATCGCCGCCGTAGCACTTGGCGAGCACGTCTTTTCTCAGCGCTTTGATCGTCTCGCGGGCGATGATCTTGCCGCCGACGGCGGCCTGCACCGGAATTTCGAACATCTGGCGCGGGATATTCTCCTTGAGCTTTTCGCAGATCTTGCGCGCTCTGGCGTAGGCGTTGTCCGCGAACAAAATAAAGCTCAGCGCGTCGACGATCTCGCCGTTTAAAAGAATGTCGAGCTTTACAAGCTTCGACGGCCGGTATCCCTCGAGCTCATAATCAAGCGAGCCGTAGCCGCGCGTCCGGGACTTCAGCGCGTCAAAAAAGTCGTAGATGATCTCGTTCAGCGGCATGGAATAGTGGAGCTCCACACGCGTGGTGTCCAGGTATTTCATGTCCTTGAACTCGCCCCGGCGGTTGGTGCACAGGTCCATGATCGCGCCCACATACTCCGGCGGCGTGATGAGGTTCACCTTCGCGTAGGGCTCTCTGGCCTCGGCGATCTCGGCCGGGTCCGGATAGTTGAGCGGCGTATAGACCTCGACCTCCGTGCCGTCTGTCTTCGTGATCTGATAAACGACGTTGGGCGCGGTCGTAATTAAATCGAGGTTATACTCCCGCTCGAGCCGCTCGAGGATGATCTCCATGTGTAAAAGTCCCAGGAAGCCGCACCGGAAGCCGAAGCCGAGCGCAATCGAGTTTTCCTGCGTGTAGGACATGGACGCATCGTTGAGCTTGAGCTTTTCGAGCGCGTCGCGAAGGTCCTGATACTTGGACCCATCCGCCGGATATACGCCCGAGAAGACCATGGGCTGCGCCTCCTTATAGCCGGGAAGCGCTTCGGGAGACGGATTTTCGACGCTCGTAATGGTATCGCCGACTCTTGTATCGGAGACGGTCTTGATGGAAGCCGTGAGATAGCCGACCTCGCCCGCGCCGAGCGCATCGGACGGGCGCATGCCGAGCGGATGCAGATACCCGACCTCGACGACCTTGTAGACCGCGCCCGTCGACATCATCTTGATATCCATCCCGGGCTTTACCACGCCGTTTACCACGCGCATGTAGACAATCGCGCCGCGGTAGGAGTCATACTGGCTGTCGAAAATCAAACACTGCAGGGGAGCTTCCCGGTCCCCCTTCGGCGCGGGAACGTCGTTTACGATCATCTCGAGCACGGCGTGGATGTTGATGCCGTTTTTGGCCGAGATCTCGGGCGCGTCCATCGCCGGAAGGCCAATCACGTCCTCAATTTCGTGCTTGACCTCCTCGGGCCTTGCCGCGGGCAGGTCGATTTTATTGACGACGGGCAGCACCTCGAGGCCATTGTCGATGGCAAGATAGGTATTCGCGAGCGTCTGCGCTTCAATGCCCTGCGACGCGTCGACAACTAGCACCGCGCCCTCGCAGGCGGAGAGACTCCGCGAGACCTCGTAGTTGAAGTCCACGTGGCCCGGGGTGTCGATGAGGTTCAGAACGTAGTCCTGCCTATTGTCCGCCCGGTAATCGAGCCGGACGGCGCGCGCCTTGATGGTAATGCCGCGCTCGCGCTCGAGGTCCATCGAGTCGAGAATCTGGTCTTCCATCTCGCGCTTGTCGACCGTGTTGCACTGCTCAAGCAGCCGATCGGCCAGCGTCGACTTGCCGTGGTCGATGTGCGCGACGATGGAGAAATTTCGGATTTGGGAAAGGTCGGTCATATCACGCTTCCTCTTTCAAGTAAAATCAAGCTTCCGTATAGGGTCAGTCCGCCGTGTTTTCGGTCATAACCGTCTCATAGTGCGTGGCGGACGAGAAATACGCGTCCAGGATCGGGATACAGACGTTCGACAGATTGCCGCCCTTCGAGCCCTTTTCCACGTATACCGCGATGGCGATCTCGGGATCGTCCGCCGGGGCGTAGAGCACGAACGAAGCATGGTCGGAGCCGCCGAACGCGCCGGAGGACGTCGTGCCCTGCCACTGCGCGGTGCCGGTCTTACAGGCGACCTTCACGGGGTAGTATTTGAAATATTCCTCTGCAGTACCTTCCTGCGTCGTCAGATACATACCTTCAGAGATGCAAAGCTTCGCGTCGTCGGACATCTCGAGCTGGCTCGCGATCTCCGGCGCATGCTCCAGAATCAGGTCCTGATAGTCCCACGAGATGACGCGGGAGAGGAACGTCGCGGAATAGCGCGTGCCCTGATTCGCTAAGGCCTGCACGTACGAGCACATCTGCATCGGCGTAAAGCGGTTCAGGCTCTGGCCGATGACCGCCTGCAAAACGTCCGCGCCGTACCAGCCGGAGTCCTCGTTCACGTACATTTCCTTTTTCGTCTCGGCGTTGGCGCGCATGCCGGTTTCCTCATCGAGCTCCACCCCGGTGGGCTCGCCGAGTCCGAGCGCCTTCGCGATCACGTCGAAGGGGTTGTAGCCGACCTCCTTCTGCGCCGTATCATACGTCACGCGGCCGACCTCGTAGAAATAGTAGTTGCACGAATGGGCGATCGCCTGCCGCATGTCGATGGGGCCGTGCGTTGCGCCGGTCGCGCGTGACCAGACATAGCACTTGGGCTGGAAGGAATCGTAATACGTGTAAAGTCCCTGGTCGGTGATGATGTGATAGGGGCTGTAGTGGCCGTAGTCAATGGCGGCAATCGCCGTGACCATCTTGTAGATCGATCCGGGCGGATAGGCTGCGAGAAGGGCTCTGTTATATAAGGGAGAATACTCGTCCTCGCTCAGCTCCTTGAAATTCTCGCGGTAGGTGCTGAGATCAAAGGTCGGATAGCTCGCGCAGGCGAGTACCTCGCCGGTTTTCACCTGCTGGACCACGACTGCGCCGCCCTCGGCGTCCTTGCCCTCCTTGTTTTTGCCGACGCCGTTTTCGCGCAGATCGAGAATGACCTTCTCGAGCGCCTGCTCGGCGGTCGCCTGCAGGGAGATATCAATTGTGGTTTCCACGTTGTTGCCCGGCTCGGGCATTTTTGTATAGTATTCGCTTAACACATCGCCGGTCGTGGACACCGTTGTAATCTTGGTGCCGGACACGCCGTGCAGATACTCCTCGAACGCCTTTTCAATGCCGCTCTTGCCGATCATCGCGTTCATGTTGTAATCGTCGTTTTCCCGATAGACCTCCCATTCGTCGGCATCCATCGCACCGAGCGTGCCAAGTAAATGCGCGGCGTAGGCCGTCTTATACTCGCGCACCGTGCCGGACTGGACGATGACGCCCGGAATGCCGAGCTCCGCGACTGCGGCCAGAGACTCCGCGTCCACGTCTTCTGCGAGCATGTAGTTTTCAAGATTTGTTGCAACGCTTCGAAGCTCGAGCTCATAGCGCACGGAGATGACCTTGTACACATCCTCCTGCGACCAGTCGTTCGGAATTTTATACGCCTCGCGCAGGTTCCGCATCAAGGTCGACGCGGAAATGTCGAGGTCATAGTCGCGGTTGTTGAGGAACTGCCGGAAATAGGTCTGCCACGTGGTGCTCAGGCTCTGCATGTCGTATTCATACGGCCGGGTATTTGTCACCGGGAAGTGGCTCTGGCACTCGATGCCGAGCTGCTCGCACATTTGCAGAAGCTTCAGAATGTTTTCATTCGCCGCGCCGGTGTTGGCCAGCACGTAGTTGATGATGACGATGTTATACGTTGCGCGGTTCGAGACCAGCACGTTGCCGTTCCGGTCCAGAATGCAGCCGCGCGCGCCTTCCACCGTCGTCTGATAGGTCATGGAGTCCGCGTCCGCCACGGCGCGCTCGTCCGGGCTCACCGCCGCGAGCGTATACATGCGCAGCAGAAACACGCACATGATGGCGACGATCACGCCAATGAGCACGACCATACGGAATCTCGATCGTCTTGCCAAAAATCAAGCACCTGCCTTTCGAATTGCCCATGCGGCCAGGTATACCGGCGGGCACAGAAGAAGAGAGAGCCCCACCTGCGCCAGAACTGGAAGCAGTCCCTGGATGCCGATGGAGGATACCATACATTTGAACAAAAACAGAACCAGCTGGCAAAAAAGAAGGCACATCAGGCTCATGAGAAGTGCGGAAACAAGGTTCCGCACCAGGTACCGGTCACAGAGGTACCCCGCAACCGCGCCGCAGAGCGCCAAAAGCACAATATGCAGCGCGCCGCCGTCCGCGCCGGAAAGCGTCCAGACAAGGCCGCACACCATGCCGAACACGCACCCGGCCTCGCTTCCCACGTGCATCGAAACGCACGCGACCAGAACCGGCACAAAGCAGAGCTTCACGCCAAAAAACCGGGGCCGGCCGAAGCTCACGGTCTGCAATACCAGAACCAGCAGCACCAGCGCCGCGTATAAGCCCCACATCAGGGCGTTTTTGTATCGTTCGCGCATGGTTTCCCGCCTTTCCGTCTGCCGGTTTTCTGCTTACTGATTTGCGTAGTTTGTGATGATGAAGATCTGCTCGAGGTTGTCAAGGTCGCACGACGGGTTCAAGGTCGCATATTTGGCGACGCCCGTCTCGTCCTGGCTCGCGTTCGTGATATAGCCAAGCAAAAGGCCTCGCGGGTAGAGCGTCGAGCCGGTCGTGACGACCTGATCGTCGTTTTTGATGATCGCGTCGGTCAGCAGATAGTTCATACGAAGGATGCTGCTGCCGTCGGGAAGATACGTGCCCTGCACCACGCCCGTGTAGCCGGAGGACGCGATGGACGCGCTGATCTCGAGCGACGAGTCCATGATCGTCGTAATTGTCGCCCAGTTGACGCCGACCTTTGTGATAAGGCCCACGACCTGTCCGTTCTCGGTAACGGCGCACATGCCTTCTTCCAGACCGGAATTTGTGCCCTTGCCGATGGTAAAGGCACTTTTATAGTCGGACGAGTCCCACGAGATGATGTAGGCCGAAACGAAGCTGTAGTCCTCGTGCTCCTCGCTTAACCCCAGAAGCGTTTTGAGCTGCTCGTTTTCGCGCTGGTACTGCTCGGCCGTGCGCACGTCCTCTTCCATCTCCAAAATCCGCTTCTGAAGCTCGGCGTTTTCCGCTTTTAAGGCCTCGTAGCCGAAAATGTAGTTGTAATACCGCTCGGCCTGCCGGTCGATGGCGGCGATGCCGGTACGGATTGGGGAGAGAACCGTCCCCACGACCTTTTCGCCGAACGTCGCCCCGCTCGTAATGCCGAGAATGACGGCCACGACGACGGCCAGAACGACCGCAACGATCAGGATCGTCTTGAGCCGCGCCGTCCAGAAATTTCTTTTCAATCGATCACTTCCCCGCGCTAAAATCCATGCGCCAAATCATCAAATCTGCCCTAAAATTTCCACGCCCGCGCTGCGCAGCATGCCGGCGAGCGTACAGACCGGAAGGCCCATCACGCAGAAATAGTCTCCGTCCAGATGCGAGACGAACATCGAGCCGTAGCCCTGAATGCCGTACGAGCCCGCCTTATCCATGGGCTCCTTCGTTTCAATATACGCGGCGATTTCTGCATCCGTCAGCTCCCGGAACGTTACGTCCGTGCCCACGACCTGCGTTTTGCTCTCGCCGTCTGCGTGCACCGTAAGTCCCGTGTAGACCGTGTGCGTCCGGCCGGAGAGCAGCCGCAGCATCCGCGCCGCGTCTTCTTCGTCTTTTGGTTTTCCGAGAATTTTTCCGTCGATGACGACGATCGTATCTGCCGAAACGATCACATCGTCCGGGTGCTCCCACGCGATTTTCTCCGCCTTCCGAGCCGACACCGCCGCCACCTCGTGCGCGGGTGTCTGGCTCTTGTCCATCGTCTCGTCAATGTCCGCCGTCTGAACGATGAAATCTAAGCCCATCATCGAAAGAAGCTGCCTTCTTCTTGGGGATTTGGATGCCAAAATAATCATGTTTTCGCCTTCTTACTCTACGCCTCTGTTGTAAAGCCCTCTCGTGCAGCTGCCCGGTTCAAAGCGCGCGCCGGAACGATACTCGGACAGTACCCGGTCGACCTCGCCCGCATTTTCCGTCGTAAATTGCAGCCGCAGGGCCCAGAGTCCCATACCACGGAACGTCTCTTTTTTGTCGAGCAGATACAGCTTCTTTCCGTTGAGGAGAATATTGCGGCACGTGCCGGGGTCCTTCACAATCGGGAATTCCTCTCCCATGCGGTCGGTGAGCTTCGTCTGCGTCGTCTGGCACGAGCACGTGCCGGTTCTGTTTTTCATCACGCAGTTTTCCATCAGCATCAGCGGCAGCCTTCCGTAGATCATGACCTCCGACGGAACGGCCTTTGACACGTCCCGAATCTGCGGCATCGTCATCTCAAAAGACAGCAGCTGCGAGTCCACACCGATGGTTCTTAAATAGTGCATCGCGCGGGAATTATAGATGTTGAGCCCAAAATCGCCGCGCACGGCAAAGCCCGCCGCCTTGGCGATCTTGATCTGTCCGATATTTCCGACAAGCAGCTGCCGCACACCCATCACATAGACGCTCTTGAGCTGCTCGGCAAGCCCCGGATTTTCGCCCGACCACACCACGCGCGGCAAAATCGCCGCCAGCTGCGTCTCCACGCCGATCATCCGTGTAAGCTCCGGGTGCTCATAGAGCTCGGAGAGCGGCACATACAGAACCGCCGGTTTTTCCGAAATCAGCCGCGGCGTAATCTGCGAGGCCGAGCGCACCGCCACGGTCAGCTGGGGTTCCCCCGACATGCCGTCGTAGAGCGCGGGCTTGTTATACGCGTTCGTTTTGGGAAGCGCGACTCTTCCGCGCCTTGCCGTAAGCTCCGCGAGCACCTCCCGGCGCATCGCGTTGATCGAAGAGGCGGGGAGCATCAGCCCGGGGTCCACCACCGAGCGCACGAGCGTACAGGAATACGGCGTGCCGCCCGTCTTGCGGAGCCGCGCTTCTAAATCATCCGCTGTCAGCGAATGAACCAAAGCCTGCTCTGGAACAGGGCCAACTGCCTTACACACGTGCCCGTCCTCATCCTGCGCGGCCAGCTGCGCGGGCTCTCCCGCGCGCACCATCGCATAAAATTTGACCGGGACCCGCGGCGTTTCGCCCGATTCATACGTTGCGCGGGCCTTGGCGTAGAGCTCCTTGTCCGGGTTCTGCTCCTGCCGCGTGCCGAACATGTCCTGTCCGATTTTCCCCTCGTAATAGCCCTGTGTAAATCCCTGCCGGGAAAAGACTGACTCCAGCTCCTTCATATTTTCTTCCGTGACGCGCTTGCCGTCGATCGCCGAGCGGTAGGCCTTCGTCACAACGGCCACGTACTCGGGCCGCTTCATCCGGCCTTCGATTTTCACAGACGCGACGCCCATGCGCTCGAGTTCCCGCACATGCTCGACCAGACAGTTGTCTTTCAGACTCAGGGGATAGCGCGTCGCTTCGAACCGGCCGTAGCCATACGGGAGCCTGCACGGCTGGGCGCACTGGCCGCGGTTTCCCGAGCGTCTGCCGATGACGCTCGAAAGATAGCACTGCCCAGAGTAGCACATGCAAAGCGCGCCGTGGACGAAAACCTCGATTTCCACAGGGCTTCTTCTGCAAATGTGCCGGATCTGCTCCATCGGAAGCTCGCGCGCCAGCACGACCCGGCTGCATCCGAGCTCTGCCGCAGCTACAACACCCTCGAGCGAGTGGATCGACATCTGCGTCGACGCGTGGATCGGCACCGCCGGCGCAATTTCCTTGCACAGCTGCACCATGCCGAGGTCCTGCACGATGAACGCATCGACGCCAAACACGGCCGCCGCCCGGATGACCTCCGCCGCGCGCGCCATCTCCCGGTCGGAGACGAGCGTGTTGAGCGTCAGATGCACCTGCACGCCGCGCACATGGCAATAGACAATCGCCTCCTGCAATTCGTCGGCGGAGAAATTCTGCGCGCCCATGCGGGCGTTGAACATATCATATCCAAGATAAACCGCGTTCGCTCCGTTCTGCACAGCGGCGCGCAGCGCCTCCATCGAGCCCGCGGGAGAAAGCAATTCGAGCATGTCGTTCTTCCTTCGTCAGTATTCCGGCCCTGTTTTTTCGCAGGGCATAGCAATAGTACAGTACATTGTATCACAAGCGGCCGAAAGAAGAAAGTAGTTCTGCAATTTATTTGTAAACTTTTTGTTCCTTTTATCAAAGCAAAAGGACTTCCCCCATTCCATCAGGGAAGTCCCAAGCAAATATAAGCCCGTCTCCGGACGGTTCGCAGGGGCGGACGCAGCTTCCGTCCCTGCGAGATTTCCTAAATTTTTCCGCTTTTGCGTAGGGGGCGATGCCCACATCGGCCCGGCGGTACAAACCGATTTCACGGAAATCCACGGCGAATTCGCAACATTTTCATGGGGCGATGTGGGCATCGCCCCCTACGCATGATTTGAAGTCAGCCTCTGTTCTCCATCTTCTTCAAAAGCCGGACATCTGTCCCACAAAACTGGTACAGCGTATACGCCCCCAGGAGCCTGGACGCGATCTGCGCCGAATACCGCGCCTCGAGCTCGGAGTCCGGCAGATTCGTCGAGACAATCGTGGGCTTTCCGGAAAGGAGCCTGCCGTTGACAACCTGATAGAGGGCCGACACCGTAAACTGCGTCGTCATCTCCGTTCCCAGATCGTCGATGATCAAGAGGTCTGTTTCCATGTACTCGCCCGTCAGCGCGCCGTCTTCTTTCAGGCGGAACTTCTCCGTCTCAAAATCGGAAAAGAGCTTTCCAGCCGATACGTAGCAAACAGAGTACCCTTTATCCGCCACCGCGCGGGCGATACAGCCGGAGAGAAACGTCTTGCCAAGGCCCGTTGCGCCCATAAATAAAAGCGAATCGCTTCCCTCGGAAAACGTCTTTGTGTAGCTCACAGCGCTCTCGTAGACCCGCTTCATAAGCGCCCGGGGCGAAATGCCGAGCTTGGGGTCGATTCTCTCGGGATACACATCGAGCCGGAATTTCTCGAAGCTCTCCTTGCCCGCGCCAAAAGCCTGCATCAGGACCTTCTTCTGCTCCTGCCGGCAGAGCTCCCGCAAGCACTCGCACATCGCAGCGCCGCGCCAGCCGCTTCCGCCGCAGAGCTTGCAGACGGGCTCGCGCTCCAAATCCTCTGGGTCAATATTCTCGGACTCCAGAATCCAGTCCCGCTCGCGCTGGAGCGACAAATTTTCCTGCCTGAGCGTCTGCATCGCCTGCTCGGGGCTCTCGCTTCCCCGGAAGGCGGCAGCGTAGACCTTCGCACTCGTTTTGCGAAGCTCGCGGTCAATTTCGCGCAGACGCGGTAGCTTTTCGTAGATCGCGGAAATGCGGCGGTCGCAGTCGAGATCGTTCTGGCGGCGCGCCTCGTCGAGCCTTGCTTCTGCCCGGTGCAGAACCTCCTTCGCGTAGGCCATGCGTTATCCCTCCCCGTTTTGCAGCATGCGCCGGATGGCCGCGCGCTGAATGTCGCTGAGATCGTCGTCGTGGTGCTGGACGTTGTAGCCGGGCTTTGCCGGGCTTCTTGCGGCCTTCTCCGGCATGCGGTCGCCCGCCTCGATTTTCTCGAGTGTCAAGAGCCCCTGCTCGTGCCAGCTTTTGAGAATTGAATTTAAGTACGGCCACTTGAGCCCGCCCGTGTTCATGCACGTTTTTTCATATGCCTTCTGGATCTCCCGCTCGCCGAATCCCCACGAGAGCCACGTCGAGATGAGCTTTTCCTCGCCCGGGGTCAGCTTGCGGCCCTCGATGCCAAACATGTGCTGGATCTTTCCGACGTTTGCCTGCACCTGCAATTGACTCTGCATGTAGACGGCGGCTTCCTCCATCGTGTCGATGCCGAGATCCGCCCAGCGGTAGGCCTCCTTTTCGATGGAGCGGATGGACGGCATGCGCGTCTGGCCTCTTCCTCTGCCTCTTTGGATGCAGTAGTTGATCAAAATCGAAATGACCTCCGGCGGCAGGCCGAGATAGCGGTAGATGGAGAGCAGAATTTTAATCTCCTCCGTGCTGAGAAGCCGCCCCAGCCGCCTTTGCGCTTCTCCGACCATGCTCGGAAATTCCGGGTTCGTGCGGTACTCGCGCGTCACGTCTTCTTCTGTATAGCTCGGCGCTTCGGCGGGGGCCAAATGCTTCGGCTCTTCCTGCGCGCAGAGCCCCAGCTGCCGCAGGCTTGCCGTCGCAAGGTCGATCCGGGTCTTCGGCATGCGGAGCGCCTGCCCTGCAAGCTCCGGCTCGTTTCCTGCCGCGAGGTAGAGATATAAAAGCGCCGCGTCGCCGTTTGCGCAGGCCAGCAGCCGCTTGAGATCGCTATTGGAGATGGTAATGCCCGCTTCCTGCATGTTGGTTCCTCTTTCTGTGTCTGGCAATGGATCGTTGCGTTCTTCCGTGGGTATGCGTTACGAAATTTCCGGATTCTCCCCGGTTATGCGTAGTAGCTCATTAATTCTAAAATTTTATTTCTGGATAGAGATGAGAAAGCTTAATTCGAGCGTCGTCAGTCGTAAAATGCCAAGAAACACCTTTTTGTGCGAAATTTCTTTTTTGCGACCAAGCAGAAAGAATCTTGTTCAAGTCCTCAATCGTTGGAATCCGGACATTCAAAAGGCATTGAACAGTAAGCGCGGACAGCTCAATTTCAGCCATATCCAGCCATGACCCATGTTTTGGCGTGTAATGGATCTCAAGCTTCTGCGCAATACGGTATGCCTCCTCAGGTGGAAACGCTTTGTAGAGAGAGGCGGTAGTATGTGTATTCAAGTTATCCATCACCAAAACGATTTTATCCGCATCGGCGTAGGGTTCATCAACAAGCCACTTCAGC
>CDZT01052379.1_pt1 | contig 48654 bp, 54 predicted proteins | sample 557531 | NCBI WGS metagenome assembly CDZT01 (sample SAMEA3182066, study PRJEB8094) | gut metagenome | biome: human; feature: gut; material: Stool; isolation source: human stools | place: Canada | collected 2013-03-05
ACCGGAGCCAATGCGACCTTGCTTGCCTACGCCAACAAAAAAATTGAAGAACTGGACACCCGACGCCAGACCATTTCAAAGGCAATCGCCGAATTGAGTGTTGAAACCATATCTCCCCAGCAGATAAAGAAGTTATCCTATTATCTCGACAACTGGGACAGCATAGATTTTGACGACAAAAGAAAAGCCGCTGATGGCTTGATCTCTACGATCAAGGCCACCAGCGACCGTGTTCAGATAGAGTGGAAAATCTGACATTTCCGCTCTATCGCCCCTCATTTCTATTTTATCTTGTTTGTACCCCTTGTACACTGATGTTTGATTGGGCTTTTCTCTTTTGTGCTATTTGCAATAAGAATAGGCCACAGATTTTCCGATGCGACATGATGTGCATGAATAAATTCAAAAAAACGTTCTGCGGAAAATGTGTTGCAGTTTCGCCAATGGTACGTCTCAAGATATCCAACAACAATTTCTTTCTGGCCCTGCGGTTCACGCACATACTGCAACAATTGCTCAATATAGTCCTCTGATGTTTTGTCCTCCCTCAAACAGCACGCAATTGCCGCAACTGTAATACCGCTCCAATCGCCCAGCATTCCATTGTCCACTTTCAGAACGTATTGAAGCAAATAGTTAATCAATTCGTCCTTCCCTTTGTCTGATTTTTCCAGCACCTTTGCCTTCCAATAATCGTCCAAGAGATTGTACGCTATATAATAGATTTCTGTGTCACCGGTCATGCTCCTACACAAAACACCATCTTGCTCCAATGCTGCCAAAAATTTTAGTTTTTTCCCCTCAAATCCAAAAGTTCTCCAAAATTCAATATCTATTGTTTCGCTTGATATTCCGCTTTCTTCAAGAACGTCGTGAATAAATCTATTGACCGTCGGCACAGAAGTAGGTGCGTCTAATGATATTCCAGCTCCGCAAAGAAATAAAATATCACCAGGATTCTCTTTCATGAGTTTTTTTAATCTTTGATTCATATTTTACCTCTATTCTAATTTAGTTTAGCCTATGATAACACGAAGCAAGGCGTACACCCAAGTATGCGCTTCGTCTAACGGAAAAGCTGTCACCTAATCGTCACAACATTGGCACACTTTTGCTCTTTCGGCGCAAATCCAGATATGCTATACTGAAGATGCTCAAAAGCATATAAAACTGAATCTTGTTGCGAGCAGACGCCTGTACCGGGCGTCTGCTTTTTGCATCAGGAAAAGAAAAGGAGGAGCATCTTTGAACACATCCAACAACTTGCCGCAGCTTCCGCCGCCGAGGAAAAGTTCCGGGCGCTGGCTCTACGCCGCATGGCTCGGCGTCAGTATCTTACCGCTTCTGACCCAGCCGGCTTCGGCCACGACGATCTGGGAAAAGGCGACGGAGATCATGAAGGACGTTTACCAGCAAATTCTTCTCATCTCCACCATCGCTGCCATCGTCACCGCGTCTGTCGCGCTTCTGATGATGAACTTTTCCCGCAGCGGCCGGACCGTCGAGGAATCGCGTGCATGGCTCAAACGCATTGCAATCACCTGGGCGATCCTGAACGGGCTTGGCTTCATCATGGCCTATGTCACGCCGTTCTTCTCCGGCGGTCAGTGGACGGCATAAAACATGGGGATTCTTGACGGCGTTGTCGAATGGATCTCCGAACAGATCATGCACGGTCTGGACCTCATCAACACGTCGGTACTCGGTGCGCTCGGCTGCGGAATGGACACGTTTCTGCGCTACTTCCCGGCAGCCGAGACAATGTATGATATTTTTACCGCCATCGGCATCGGCCTGATTTTATTGATGTGGGTCTGGAACCTGTTCAAGAATTACTGGCTGGGCGCCGGCTTTGAAGCGGAACACCCGGTCAAGCTGACCTTTCGCGCGATCATCTTCATCACGCTCACCTACTGCGCAAAAAGCATTGTCGAGATCGTCCTGAAGATCGGCGGCACACCATATGACTGGATCTTATCATCCGAGCTGCCGCCGCTCAGTTTTGCGGATTTCAATTCCGTTATGATCGTCATTATCGGTGCTTGCGCAAACGGTGCGGTCACGCTGATCGTACTCATCATTGTGGTGCTTCTGGCGTGGAACTATCTGAAACTGCTCTTTGAAGCCGCCGAGCGGTATATCCTGCTCGGCGTTCTTGTTTACACCGCGCCAGTCGCGTTCTCGATGGGCGGCTCTCAGTCCACAGCAAACATCTTCAAGGCGTGGTGCCGGATGCTGGGCGGGCAGGTATTCCTGCTGCTCATGAACGCATGGTGCCTGCGGCTGTTTACCAGCATGGTCGGCACATTTATCGCAAATCCACTTTCCCTTTAGAACGAAGTGCAAAAGATCGTTACTCACGGAGCAGCCACTCGATGAGGTTTTCAGATTTGATGCCGTCATAGGAGGTATCAAGACCCGGTTCAAGGGACAACACAATTTTTTCGTAGTTATCACGGATGCTTTGCAGCGGCGCAAGCTCCCGTTTGCGCACATCCTCGCTCATCATGGACTCCGTTACCTGGATATACTTTTTCTCGTCAGCAGTCGTTGCGATGAAGTCAACCTCCGCGTTGCCGATCTTACCGATCGCTACATCATAGCCGCGGCGAAGCAGTTCAAAATAAACGACATTCTCAATGGCATGACCGCTGTCCCGGTTGCGGAAGCCTAGCAGATAATTACGAAGGCCGATGTCAACGATATAGTATTTTCCGAGGGTACGGAGATACGCCTTGCCTTTGATGTCAAAACGTTTGATCTCATAGAAGAAGTAGCTCTCCAGAAGCGCATTCACATATGCCTGCACCGTATGGGCGCTGGGTGCGCCTTTGCGCTTGCCGTCATCCAGGAGTCCTTCGTTTACCAACGTATTGCCGATGGAGGCAATGGAAACACTGGAGCCGATATTGTCGGCGAGGAACAGGATGATTTTCCGCAGCAGCGTAGGGTCTGTGATTTGCTTTTGCCCTCTGCGTTTTTCTCGCTCCAGAATGTCACGAATCACGACTGTGGAATAGATGCCATCGAGAAGCGACAGTGCCTTTTCCTGCTCCAGCCCAACGTCAGCGATACCGGGCATTCCTCCAAAACGCATATAAGCCTCAAAAACCTCGCGCAGTTCGTAGCGTTCACCGTTCTTATCAAATACCTGCTTGCGGAGTCCACCAAGGGCGCTTTGCGTTTCCCGAACCTCGAAGTCGTGGAAAGCAAGGAACTCTCGGAAAGAAAGCGGCAGCATTTTGATTTCCACACACCGTCCGGAGAGATAGGTAGAATACTCCGATGAAAGAAGATAGGCATTCGATCCGGTGACATAGATATCGCAGTCAAAATCTACACGGAAAGCGTTGACCGCATCCTCCCATGCTTCGATCCGTTGAAGCTCATCAAAGAAAAGATACATCCGCTTTCCAGGGACAATGCGCTCTTTCACATACCGATAGATATCGTCGGCGCTCATCCCTCGAAAATCAAAGGATTCAAAATTCATCTCAATGATCTGCTCCGGCAGAACACCGGTATCTTTCAAGTGCTGTACCATCAGTTTCAGCAGACTGGACTTGCCGCAGCGCCGAATGCCGGTTATCACCTTGACCGGCTCGGTATCCTGGAAGCCAATCAGCTTCTTCAGATAAATATCGCGCTTTTTCAGTTCGTGGGAATCTATCATGCTGAACACCTCCTGTGGCATTAGTATAACACCGTCTAAGCAAATTATCAAGTTTTTGCACTCAAATGCAAAAACTTATGATTTACGGCAATTTATGCAGTATCGCCGCGCCCGAAATGCCATGTTTCATTTCTCCTTGGTATCCTGTAATGCGGCAGAAAGGAATGACCTTTCCTATGCGAAAACGATTCTTTTTGAACTTCTTGCTGATCCTCGTTCTTGTTTTAGTTATGTCAACCAGCGCATTTGCCATTTCCGAGAGCGACGTAGAATCCGCAGTCAGTTCCGCTGGCAAGGAAGCTGTCTCCGGCAACGTACTGGTGTGGTTTCTGTGTGCCATTGCGTTCTTGAAGGTGTCACAGAAGATCGACAGCTTTCTGTCCAGTCTTGGGCTGAACGTCGGTCACACCGGCGGCTCCATGCTCTCGGAGGCAATGATCGCCATGCGCGCCATCAACACCGCGACCAGCGCGGTCGGCAGCGCATTGGGCAGCCGCAGCCGTCACGGTTCTGCTCCTGCATCCGGGAAATCCGGCAGTGGGAGCGCGGGTGCGGCAGGCTTTTTCAGCGGCGGACTTGCCGGTATGGCAAGCCGTAAAATTGCAAGCGATGCGGTACGCACGGCGACGACAGAGAAAAACATCGTCCAGCCGCAGCAGGCCGAGGCGACCGTCAGCCGGACACACGCGAGCAGCGACACCCATTCCGGTTCGCAGATGGCTTCTGAGCAGCAGCGGCAGAATACCAGCCAGCTTGACCAGAATCAGCAGACGGTTTCTTCCCGCGCTGTAAACTCGGAACAGCGAGAAAACTCCCAGCAGGCGCTTCACGAATCGCAGCATTCCGTAGACACCAGCCAGATCCATCAGGATACACAGACTGCGCAGGAGCAGCAGTTCCACGCGGCGCTGCATACGGAGGATCAGCAGGCATCGCATCTGTCATTCCAGTCGGAACAGGGTGAGTTTGTCGGCTCTGTGGTGCAGTCGGATGAATTTGATGCAAGCAGCGAAGAAGCCAGAACGGAACAGTCGCAGGTCATGCAGTCTGCCTTGCAGCAGGAGCAGATCGGTGTTACCCAGCGCGAGGTGCAGTCCGAGGAAAGCCACCATGCGCAGCATGATACGATGGATGGTTTCCACACGGAACAGTCTGGAATCACGCAGCGTGAGCAGGCACAACATACCCAGCAGGATACACAGGTCGCCACCTTCGGACAGGTGGAATCGCAATCCCGGCAGCATACTGCGCAATCCGACAAACAGTTTTTCTCCGTCCGCAATGGACTTTCCAAAACCACCATTGCAGAGCGGACGGTTCAAGCACAGGAGCGCCCCGGCAGATTTCTGCATAGCAGAACGCCGTCGGCAGCGCCCGCTTCTGCCCTGGCAAATGAAGCGCCTGCCGCCCGGCCTGCGCCGATCCCGTCCGCACCGACGCAGTTCCGCAGCTTCGGTGGAACGCTTTTCGCAAAATCTCTCTATCAGGGCGGCGCGTTTGCCAACGATGTGATCGGCACGGTTGCCAAGGGCGATTACCGCACGACCGGCTCCATCACCGGCGAGACCGCGACACGTTCTTTGACGTCCTATATGGGCTTCACCGCGTTGGGAGAACACGCAACCAACATTCCGCACTATCAGGACGTGGAGATCGGCGGAGGCCGCATCACGGGGCGTGAGTTCACGCCGGAGCATCCGGGCGGCATTGATTTTTGTATGTATCATGCCGACCAGTACGCCCAACCGAAGGGCGATTACAGCAAGGTCTACTCCGCGGACGATGCTGCATGGTATAAGCAGTACGCAGCGGACACCGTAGAACGAAAGCCCTATCAGGCGGAGGACGGCAAGATCGCCTATCATGAAAAGATCGTGCAGAAGCTGCCGAATCCACCGCAAAGAAAAGATCGGATGTGAGAACCTATGAGTCAGGAACAGCGGGACAGCTATGTGATCCCGCCAAATTTTATTGAGGGCGGTTCGTTCTTCGGCGGCTTATTCAAGGCGCGAAATGTGGTCGAGGCGGTCATTCTTGCCGCTGGCACCGGGCTTCCGATCCTGATGCTCTCGTTGACGCTGACCGTCCGGATCATCCTGCTCTGCCTGACCTCACTGCCGCTGGCGCTTCTGGCGCTCATCGGGATCGCAGGAATGCCGCTCTCGTCCTATATCATTCTGTTTTTTCGCTTCCTGCGCAACCGCAGAAGCCTGAGCAAGAGCGGCGGCAAGAGCAGCCGAAAGCAGGCCATTCTCCCAACGTGGGATAAAAAGTCCGGCCCCAGCACGGCTGTGCAGCCTGCCGCCTATAAAAAGGACGGCAGCCGCATCCGTTTTGCAAAGGACACACGCCGCCTGATGCTGGACACCGCTTACCGGCAAAAGAAGCAGGCCGAGCGCCCCGGCAATCCGCTTGCGGCGTATGTGCCCATCCAGAAAATCGAAAACGGCATCGTCTATACGACAGATCACCGTTTTATCAAGATTTTAGAAATCGTGCCGATCAATTTTCTGCTTCGCAGCGCAAGAGAGCAGCGGAATATCGTGTATTCATTCATCAGCTACCTCAAAATCGCACCTGTGAAGCTTCAAATCAAGGTTATTGAGGAAGCTATCGCAATTGAGAGATCTGTGATCTACCATCTGGGCAAAGAATCACCCCGGCAGGCGGACTATATCCACGGTATCCTCAATGAGCATCTTATGCGGTATACCGCCAGCAAGGAAAACGGCGGCAAGACCTTCCCGGATTATGTCGGTGCATTGATGGCAGATGAGCTTGGCCATTGTGTGCAGCTTGCGAAAATCTACAGCGCACATCAGGCGCAGAAGGACGCTGCCCGGCGTGCAGAAGCAGCCGAGCAGGAACGAGCACACAGGCAAGCTGTCAATACGGAGAAAGAAAAGGTTGTCCATGCTGCGCTGCAAACCATCCGCGATGGCGGCACGCTGCAAAATGTTTCGCTCCGCTACTATAAGGACGACGGTACACTGGTGGAAACCTCGCTGATTTTGTATCTGATGCGGGAGTATCACGTCAATGTGCCGCTCCGCACGCAGGGCTGGATCAAGGAACGCGTGACGACCGCTACCGTTCAGGAGGATTTCTGCGGCTCGGTTACCTACTACCGCGCAAAAAAGAGCCCCTGTTCACAGAAGTTCTTTGACTGCATGCGGGAGCTGATTTTAGCAGTCCATAATGCAAAAAAAGACGCAGCATGAGAAAGAAACAATATACGATAGTATTCCGGAAGATCATATGTGCTGGCATCGCCGCAATTCTTGTCCGTATACGTTTCGTTCGGATACCATCCACGGAATACATAGCCGAAGGAAGTGCTTTCCGTCTGCTCCTTTACCCACCGGTTGATTTCCTGAATTTCCTGTTTCTGTTCCTCATTCGGTTTTTCGGCGTTCACACCAGATGCTGACTTTTTGTTGCCTACCGGTACTCTGTGCCATGCGTCGGCTGGCCTTGCCGGTCGGCGCGGCGAGGACGATGCGGTTTTTGGGATGCAGAATCCGATAGACCTCGATGATAGCTTTCAGAACTGTTGTCTTGCCGGTGCCGGGGCCGCCGGTGATGATAGAGAGGTTTCGCTCCATCGCCACCTCAACGCCGCGGCTCTGCCGCTTTGTTAAGTGCAGACCCAGCTTCTGCTTGACCTGTTCCAGCGGAAGCGTCACATCGATCTTCGCTGTGCTTTCCATGAGCATGGCTGCCGCCTTTGCTGCGGTCTCCACCTCCTGCATGAAAATGTGCGGAAGGTATAGTCGCCCGCCGTCCGAAACAATTTCGTTATCTTCTGCCATCTGCTGCAATTTCTGCTCCACCTCCGCGCGCCTGACCTGCATCTGTGGCAGCGGGATCGGCTCGTTGAGAAATTGCAGGGATTCTGTGATCAAGGCATTGACCTCCAGATACAGATGTCCATGCTGCCGTGCGTTTTCCAGTGCGCAGATCATCGCACCGTGGATACGAACCGGGTCGTGCAGATCGCCGCCAGACTTCCGGATGATCGTATCGACGCGTCGGAATCCAAATCCTGAAATCTCACAGAGCCGGAACGGGCTCTTCCGCAGAATATCCGTACAGGCAGGCCCGAAGTGCTGATAGATCTTCATCGCTGTCACAGGCGTGACCTGAAACGGCGTCAGCAGCTCCATAATGTCCCGCATGGCGCGGCTTTCCGCGTAGCACGTCTTGATCTCCTCCAGCTTCTGTTCCGTGATGCCGCGGATCTCCAGCAGCTTCTCCGGGTGGTATTCCAGCACATCGAGCGTATCTGTGCCGAACCGCTGGACAATGCTTCTGGCTGTGCTTTCCCCAATGCCTTTGAGAAGACCCGACGAAAGATAGCTCAGAAGTCCTTCCGTTGTTGGCGGCACAAGCTCGTGCCAGTTCTCTACATGGAACTGCAAGCCGTATTTGCCCTCTTTCCAGTCGCCCTCGATCTCCAGCCTGACGGAATCCGTCTGCGGCAGTCCATAGCCGACAGCGGTGAACCGAAGCATCCGGTCACGGAACGTGTATTGGGAACGGGCTTCTTCCGGCACGGACGGATCGTCCGTGCGCATCCGAAGAATAGTGTATTTGCTGGCTTCATTGAAGTAGATGAGCTTATCATAGGCTGCAATCATTCGTTTTTTCACCTCACTCAAGCGGCGGGCTGCGCCGCGATTTTGATGCTGAACCGTCTGGACTCCGACGTTTCCACAAACTGCTCGTAAATCTCCGGGTAAACCTCCCGCAAGCGGATCATGTTGTCCTTGGAGATACCCTGCCTGCGGATGGGGTTGTAGGAAATGACGTAGCTTTGTTCACCGTCCACGCAGATTGCGCAGTCTTTGCCGTCCAGCTCGCTGACCAGCAGACCCTTGAGCTGCTGCATCTGCGCGTCCAACTGTGTGACCTGCTTTGCAAACACGCCTTTCTGCTCCTGAAGCTGCAAATACTGATGAATCTGCGGTAGCTGCGGCGCGCCGAACGCTGTCGGCGGCAAATCTCTCCGGTCAATGCCTTTCCATCTCTGCAAACTCTGCAAGATAAGGTCGCCGCTTTCCGTATAGTCCGGCGGCTGGTGCTTCTGCACATGGCCGTTCCAGAACGCATCCTCCAGTGCGATCAGCTCCGACTCGTAGGCGTAGTCCCGGTCCAGATGCCGGATGATGACCTCGTCTTCGTTGTTTCCATACAGGCAGCAGAAGTAGACCCTGTCCAGATTCATGACCGACATATAATGCCGACCCTGAGATTCGTAGTACACCGGGACGATCTCCTCACCGTTGTACCACCAGTTTTCTCTGGCATTATAATTTGTCGTTTTGATTTCCAGAATGGCATTGCTGCCGTCCGGAAGCTCCACAAGGTAGTCCAGATCCGCCAGCATCCACGGATACAGCGGGTGCTGGAACATGACCTTCCGCTGAAAGATATGCAGCCCGGTTTTCTTTGCGAAGATCCGCGCGACCAAGTTTTCCAGCAGATGTCCCATTTCCAGTGCGACCCAGTTCTCATCCATGTCTGCCTTTACGACGCTCAGCTTGTCGTAGTAAAGATCTCGCGCTGTCCGCCAGGGCGAAATGCCGAGGATCGCCGCAGCGTCGCTGCCGCCGATGCCACGCCGTCGGTAGGACAGCCATTCTTCGTTGCTCAGATTGCTCGTGTCTACCAACTCCTGCGGCTCATACTTCAGCCACAACACCATTCTTTTCTCCCTTCTTCCATACCCTCAGACGTACCACACGCTTTCGCTCGTGAACCGCTTTGCGATGATACGCCGCAGACTGTCGCTGCCGTCCTCCGGGGCGCCATTTCTTTCTTGTTTTCATTTGGTTACCGCCTTTCGTAAAAATATATCCTCAAAGCCTTTCGGCATTTGGGCAAAAAAAGAACGGGAACATCCGGCGGCGCAGCTTCTTCTGCGTCGCGGTCATTCCCGCAATCTGTGGGCGTTGCGCCCCAAAAAAGAAATCCGGCAGAAACCTGTCCTGCGGACATGGCAATTCTACCGGAAATCGTAAAAACCTGACAATGCGTGTGCAAGCCGGAATACTCCGAACGCTGCGGCAAACGCGCCGCAAGCAATATGCACAAATCTCATTTACAAGGCAACTTTACCACAAGATATTGTGGTTGTCAAGGAAAGGGCAGCTTACGGCCACTCGGAAGTCAGTTCTTCCCGGAGATATTCGTACTCCGGAAGCTGCTCAAAATACGGCTGCCACAGACGCTGGATCTCCGCTTTTTCCACGGCGTCGATTTCTTTTAAGAGGTGTCCCGATTTTGACTTCGTAACCGAATCTATCATCATATAGTCCAGCATCTCCCTGCAAAGATCTGCTGCCGTGCCGATAGGCGTTACATCGTCTACATAGGTATGATAATCCAGAAGCAAGTACCCCAGCTTGTTTGACCACGCAATGTCGCAGTGGTTTCTTTGGTTCAGATACTTCGCAAACACTGCCAGCACCCGTTCGATTTCCTGCTTTTCCTGTTTTGTGTAGACCATAATATATTTTTCCTCCTGTTTGTTTGATCTGCAATAGATCATAACATAGGAAATTGCCTGCGCTATTACAGCGCAGGCAATTTCCTATAGTCTGGGCGGAACAGTTGTTAAATCATGTAAGCAGACTTTGGGGCGCTGCTTTCAACACGCGACCTGCTTCAAAGCGCAGTTAGATTTTTTCTGCTTCTGCCTTCATTTTCGGCTCGTCAAACTGGCTGTTGCTTTTAGCAGGACGCATCGGCTGATAGGAAAGAGCCAGGCAATCAGGCGGCCATTTTTTCATATCGCGGCGGATCATATCCTTCGCAAGTGTTTTTGCAAGATGCTTCAGTTTCTTGTTTTCCATTGTCTACATATCTCCTTTTTCATATTTCTGTTTTCCGTGTGCCACTATCAGTAAAAAGGCTGTAAAGCCGAGTCCAAGTGCAATTCCGTTGGCAAACGCATAGAATTTCGCACCCAGGCTCAAAATTAGTGCCATATCTAATATCAGCACGGTTAACCTCGCCATACGTCTGGACGCCGCCAGTTCCTCCTTCGTCATGTGAAGGTTCGGATGATCGTAAGGGGCAAGCCAAAAAATTATGATGGTCGATAGGGTCAAAATCCAAAGGCTTGCACTGCCTTTCAAATACGGCAAAATCAGCAAAAACAGCACACATTCGCTGCAAATGGAAAACAGCAGACAGCCCGCGGAGGTTTTTGCATGATAGCCGTTTGTATGGGTCCTAAGCAGAAAAAAGCTCAAATAAAATACAAGCGACGTAGAAAATGAGGAAAGCAGGCATCCCAGAGGAAATAAAAAGCAGATTGCGATCAGCTTTTCACTGCGCTGCACAAGCCCATATGAGAACCACTCCGCATCGCTCGACGATATGATGTCCTTCCGGACGCAGTATTCTGTAATTCGCGCAATCATGTTCATTAGCAACATCACCTTACGCGTTTGATTATATTGGCTTTGTCGCTCGTTTCAACGATTCCAGCACAAAAGCAGGTTTTCGCGGCACGAAAGAGGTATTTTCATACGGACAACAAAAACGCTGGCTCGGAGAAGGACCCTTTACACTTCTCTGAACCAGCGTGTTGTTGATATATTCCTTATTTGCTGGGGATTTCCGCTGTGAACTGAAACCAGCCGTCTTCGTAATTGTATGCATACTCTGCGTGAAGACCGTCCAGGATACGGCATACGCTGGGAAGTCCATAGCCGTGTTCGCTTGCGGATGCTTTTGTTGTGGCAATGCCGTGTTCTGTAATGAGGACTGGAAGGCTGGTATTCCGGATGGAGAGAAAGAACCCGTCGTTTTCCAGTATTGTGCATTGGATCAGGCGTTCCGCATCTACACGCCGGCACGCTTCAATCGCGTTGTCCAGCAAGTTCGACAGCAGAACGACCAGTTCGCTTGCGGATAACTGGATACCGGAAAGATCGTTGATACAAAACTGCATTTCGATCTGCGATTCAACTGCCGTCTGATATTTCTGATTCAGGATGGCGTCGATAATCGGATGATGCGTATTCACAATCAAAATTCGGCTTGTTTGCGTTTGACTCAGTTCTTGAACGTATTTCGCTGCGGCCTCATAGGCTTTCTGTGAAAGAAGATCCGAGATGGTACACAGATGATTCTGAAAATCGTGCGTCGTCCGCCGCTGCTGCCGGTACGCCTTGTCCAGAGCGAGAATGCTGGCGGTCTGAATCTCCATTTGCTGAGAAAGTATATTGATTTGCTGTTTTACTTCCGTATCACGCTCAATCAACGAAATAACATAGACAATTGCCACATTAGCAATGCCGAGAAAGATACAGAAAAATGCCACCGGTTGCGTAAGATCCCGTTGGTCTCTACAAATCAGGAATAACGCCATCAGCATAAAAAGGCTCGTCAATGGGAAAAGGCTGACAAGCAGCATCCATTTAGGGCGTAATGGATGAAGTTTGTGAAACGGATGCAACCGCGTGACAAGCCACGCCAGAAAAACGGACAGAATTTTTCCAGCCGTCACTAGCACAGTATACATTCCCTTTTTCCAAACGAGTTCGTCCAAACTGATTCTTAAAAGAGTGGACGCTCCGAAAAGAACAATTGCATCCATCGCAGCTATCAGAATATAGTCCAGCAAGCCGATGAAGATGCGCTGCTCCAAACGCCCCTGAAACAAAAAGACAATCAGGCAAAGACCAAAGACAAGCGCGCACAGCCGAAGCGCAAGCGCCGGCAATGGGAGACTCTGACTCAGCAGCAACAAAACGCAGATCCCAAACGCCGTTAGAATCGTTCGCCTGCGATTGTACCGATACGGCAAAAAGGCGGAAGCAAACAGAAAAAAGGCGACGCATTCCAGCGAGAACCACAGCGCACTGATTATGTACTCCATGTCTGCGCTCCTTTCCACAGGAGGTATGCCCGCTTGATCTGCCGGTAGTTCTTTTCGCTGACCGGAAGCGTTTCCCCGCTTTCCAGCGCAGCCTCGCCGCACTGAAGCTTTCTGATATGGCGCATGTTGACAAGAAAGCTTTTCTGGACCCGCAGGAAACCCAGCGGCTGGAGCTTTTCTTCAAAACTCTGCAAACTGGCGTAGCAGCTGTACGGACCGGCGCTGCTGGAAAACATATAAATACGAACCGTGTGCTTGTCCGATTCGAGGTACAAAATCTCATCGACTGTCAGGTTGCGCAGCTCGCCGCCGGTCTGAATGGGGAGGATTTCGCGTTTGGCGGCAAACTGCTCTGCCGCCTGCGAAAAGTAGGCTTCCAGCTTTGCATCCACATCTGTTTTCAAAAGATACCGGAACGCACGCAGCTCATACCCTTCGGGCGCGTATTCAACATAGCTTGTGACAAAGATGATAATTGCATCATTTCTCTTCTGCCGAAGCCGTCGAGCCAGATCAATTCCGGCGCCGCGCCGGTCTCCGAAATCAATGTCCAGAAAGGCAATATCATAGGACTGCAGAACAAAGCCGCTCAGATCGTCCCGCGGATATGCGTCAATCCAAACCTTTCGCTGCTGCTGCGCGGCGTATTGCGTGAGCAGGCGCTCCAGCTTCGATAGGAAAACCGGATCATCGTCGGCAAGTAACATTCTAAGCATATGAATTCCTCTTCGTTTTCAGCCTCCACACGGAGGCTGGCTTTCTATATCGATTATAGCACAATTTCAGCGGACCGGCATCCTGCTTTCGTGCCGGGAAAACCGGCATTCGTGCCGGATTTGTTGCAGCCGGTTTCTCCGGACGCTATCATCCATACAGATGCAAGCCGCAGGCAGACCGCGGAGATAACGTACGATCCTATCAGCGACGCAGGTCCGGGGTGCCGGTTCGACACAAATTAAGGATATTTAAGAAATTTCTTCCATGCGAGTATGCTATACTGGCAGTGTAAAGCGTTGCTTTTGGATGAAAAGGAGCGAACCATGAAAAAACTGCTTGCTGCACTGCTGGCGCTTTTGCTGCTGACCGGCTGCCAGAAAAAGAAGACACAAGCGGAAATTACGCTGCCCGAGCCCGAACCGCCCGCCGCAGAAGAAACGACAGCCGAACCGGCGGAAGAACCGGAAGAAACAATGCCGGAAGACTCCGGCGCAGAACCGGAAGAAGAGAACGCTGCTCCGGATCTTGGAAATTTCAAAGAGCTTCTGGAAGTTCTTCAAACGCTGCAAACACGGAAGGACTGGAAAAACAGCCCGGAATACGAGATGATTACGGCACAAAAGGCGAAGGTACTCAGTCAGCTGATCAGCAGCTTTTACCACGGGCAGGACAGCCTCGACCTGCGGGATACCGCATGGGGCGACTGTGATTTGCCCGGTATGCCGGATGGAGGGAAAACAAATGAGAAACGCAGGAAGAAAGATATTGGCGCTGGTTTTGGCGAGTCTTATGATACTGACGCTTGCAGCGTGCAATAAGAAGCAGCAGCTGGGCACTTCGCTTCCGGAGGGTTCGCCGGATGCGCATGCAGTATCTGACAAGTTGCAGGAAACAAAAACGGAATCGCCAACTGCGCAGACGGAGGAGGAATTTCACTGGGAGCGCGTGCAGACGCCGCTTCCGGATGGTGAAAGCACGATCCGGGCGCAGGCAGAAGCCCACGGGACAGTGATCGCCGGTACGCACAAACAGCTGTTTGCGCTGGAAAACGGCAGCTGGAACGAGCTTCCCGTGCCGGATGATTTCCTGTACGGAAACGCCCTCTGCGAAGACGCAGACGGCGGGTTCTGGTTTCTCTATACGACGATGAATAATTCCCTCGCGATTGCGCGGTATGGCACAGACTTTGCCGTGCAGAAAACGTTTCTGACATCGTGCGAAAATGAAGATCAGCTGTATTTCCAGCTGCTCAAAACGGACGGCGAATTTTACCTTCTGAGCCGGGAGCGGCTCGTTCGCTTGGACGAAAACGGCGCACTGACGGTGCAGGATGTCGATGATACCCGCGACGGACGGTACTTTGATTCTATGGCAGAAGTGAACGGAATGCTATATGTTCTCGCGCCGACGGCGTTTGACAACGTGGAGCACTCGTATGACGAGCTGCGGCAGCTGGACCCCGCGACGCTGGAAGAAACGGCGGTTCTGCTGGAAAAGCAGGGGCTTTGCGGCATGGGTGCGGACGCGGAAGGACGGCTCGTTCTGAGCCGGGCGGCGGGTCTTTTTGCCTTTGACCCGGAAACGGGCGGTGAGACGGAAATTCTGCGCTGGAACGCGCTGGATACGGCGGCAATCACCGGCATTTTCCTGCAAAGCGCGGACGGCTGGCTCTGCGAGGACGGCTCCGGCGCAATCACGAAGCTTTGCCACGTTCCCGGTCCGGCTCCCGAGCGGAAGGTGCTGACGCTTGCGATTCTTGCCGGCACCGGCATGGAAACGCAGGCGATGCAGATGGTACAGGATTTTAATCAGAGCGGCACCGAGCTTCGCATAGAGGCGACCGTTTACAGCGAGGAACAGGCAGAAAACACGCTGGATTTTCTGCGCACGCAGATCATGGCGGGCGATGCGCCGGACTTATTCTGCTTTGTAAATAGCGGCTACGATGAGCGCCCCATCGCGCCGCGAAAGGTCTGCATGGACCTGCTGTCGCTGCCGGACTTCGAGGTCTCGCCGGACGAGCTGCTGCCAGGACTTTATGACGCGCTCACGCAGAATGGAACGCTTTATGAATTTCCGCTGACGGTGACGCTTGAGACGTTTCTCGCGCCGTCAAATCTCATTGCTGAGCCGGGCGTGACGACGCAGGACTTAGAGGCGGCGCGGCAGAAGGCGGGAGAAGACTTCGTTCCGTTTGAGTCGTGGAACACGCCGGATAACCTGTTCTGGCTCAGCATCCCGTTTTACCTCAGCAAATACGTCGACCGCGAGACCGGCACGTGCAGCTTCGAGACGCAGGAATTTTATGATTTTCTGCTCTGGTGCAAGACGTGGGGCGGTGACGGCTCGCCGCGGAACACGGACGAAAAGGCAATCTTGCACTATCAGCCGCTCGGCTATGTCGACCAGGTGTGCGGTATGAGCCTGATGGCGAAGGAATATCTGGACTACCCGGACAGCTACACCTATGCGGGCATTCCGAACGAAGACACCTGCGGTACCATGATGAGCGTGACGCTCTCGCTCGGCGTTTCCGGGTCGTGCCGGAATGAAACCGGCGCGGCAGAATTTCTGACGTTCTGCCGGGGCTATGAGCTGCGGGGACTTCCGGCAGATATGGTCCGGCTCCAAGCGGAAATTGACGCGCAGCGGGCGACTGGGCAGGAGGATGAAATGGATGTCCGGAACGTCATCTCGCCCGAGGACGCAGAAAAATTCTATGCGCTGCTGGAGGAAAAGCCGACCCTTAGAAATCAGGATGATGCGTTGGTAGATATTCTTTGCGAAGAAGCCGCGCCGTATTTCGCAGGCGACGTTGATGAGAAAACCGCCGTGAAGACCATGCAGGCGCGCACAAAGCTCCTGCTTCTCGAGCAGGCGGGCTAGAAACGCGCGCTTTATATGCTGTCAAACACAATGCAGAGGTGAATTCTGTGAAAAAGACAATATTCGCTTTCTTCCTGATATTCCTGCTTTCCCTGACCGCCTGCGATGCGCGAAGCAGCGCCCCGGACGTGCAGCAAACACCGGAAACCCAAGCGGAAACCCCCCTGCCGGTGGATATTTCCGGACTCCCGGAGGGACAATGCTACAGACAGACGCCGTACTTGAATCCCATCGGCATTTCGCAGCCGGATGGGCAATGCGTCTGGAACAGCAAGGTTTATTCCTTCTCCAACGCGCCGGGAAAGCTCGGCGTCACGGACGCGAACGGCAACAGCGAAGCCCTGGAGCTGCCGGGCGCGGAATACATCTACGGCGTGTGCGAAAACGGCGATACACTGGCGGTGCTGGCGGGCGCGGATCCGCTGTTCTTTGCGGGAACGGACGATGAACAATCCGTGCAGGCGTCCGGTGACGACGGTCATGCAATCTATCTATACGACGAAACCGGGCATTTGACCGGCAGTATCCCGCTGGCAGAGCGCTGCGCAGATGCGCCTTATGCGCTGGATAGCGACGGAACGGATTATTTTATCCTGTTCAGCGATGCGGCTGTTCGGGTTGGCTCTGACGGCACGCAGCTTGCAAAGAGCGGCGACATGGGCGGGCGGCTCTTGCAGCTTGCCTGCGCAGACGGCGCGGTCTATGTGTGCGTGGAGGGCGACCGAATCTATCAGACGGAGAAAGTCGTCCGTCTGAACGCGCAGACGCTGGAACCGGAAGCCGAGCTTTCCTGTGCCGGTTTGGACGTTCAGGGCATGGGAACGGCGGCAGACGGCACGCTGCTTCTAATCAGCGGTGACTATCTGCTGCGCCCGGATTTTGCCGCCGGGACGATGACCGCGATTCTGCACTGGGCAGACAACGCGAACACATCCGTCAACAATTACCGCTCCGTTCTGGAAACGGAGACCGGCTTTTTTGCATGGAACAGCGATGTGGAAGCCGCGTGCTTCTATGAGAAGCTGCCGGATGGAGAAACGCTTGAAGACCCGACGGTCATCACGCTCTTCGCTGGCGCCGGTTCGTATGACATCGAGATCGCGGCGGCGAATTTCCAGAAGCTGTATCCGCAGTACCGCATCGACATCACCGCTTCGGAATCCGACGAGCAGACCGAGCTGACCCTGACGGAGCTTGGCGCGGGCAAAGGCTATGATCTGTACCTGCTCTATGATTCCCAGTGGACACAGCTGGACGATGCGGTGTTCTTTGAGGACCTGACCCGGTGGATGGAGGCGGACAATTCGAAACCACTGGAAAGAATTCGTCCCAGCGTTTTGCAGCAGATGCAGAAAAAAGGCGGCATTTACCGTCTGCCGCTTACCTACACCATTCTGACTTACGCCGCCGACCCCGAACAGCTTTCCGATAATACACCGGAGACGGTGCTGCGGGCGTGTGAGCAGGGCGGCGAGGAATTCTACCCGTTTGCGTTCAATCTGGATTATTCCCCGCAGATGGCTGAGCGCTGCGCGATCGATTATGTGGACGCGGCGCAGGGAACGTGCAATTTCGAGTGCGATTCGTTTTACGCGCAGCTTGCGCTTCTGCGGCGGCAGAAGCCAGCGCTGGACACACTGCCGGAATACGTTGACGCTGTCGGAATCTGCGACGGTCTTCTGTACTACTATGCGATCGCAGGCGCAGACGACATCGTCTATCAGCCAAGTCACTATGGATACCCCGAGCTGAAGCAATCTGTGTATTATGCGTACCCCAGTGACCAGGATGGCGGCTGCCGCCTGAATTTCAGCAGCCAGCTTTCCATCAACAGCCAGAGCGAGCAGAAATCTTGCGCGTGGGCATTTTTAAGCTACCTGCTATCAAGCGCCTATCAGCAAAGCGTCTATTACCTGCCAGTCAGCGATGCGGTTTTGCAGGAGCAGTTTGCACAGCTTCAGGCAGAGGAAAAAGTCACGCAGGCGGACATTGACACCTTTTACGCGCTCGTCGATCATGCGCAAAAGCCCGACTATCCGACCGAGCCCATCGAGCAGATCATCGAAGAGGAGATGGCAGCGTATCTCGATGGCGCGATTGACGAAAAGACCACCGCCGAGCGCATCCAGTCGCGTGCGTCGCTATACCTCATGGAACAGAAAGTGCAGTAGTAGTTCACGAAATCAATCATAGCCCGGCAGCCGTTCAAACGAAACGGCTGCCGGGCTTTCTGCCTTTTTTCGGACGCTTTGCGCTGGGGCATATCATGATATATAAATATTTTCTGCCTTTTGCAGAAAAAGTCGAACCGCGCCCTATTTTCTTAGTGTAAGAACCTTCAATCATTGCACCTTGACAATTGAACACCCATCTGGCAGGGAGATACAGCGACCGCGGACAGTATGCGACGATACGAGCGTGCCCACGGCCCAACGCTGCACAGCAGCGACTGCAATACGCGATCTATACCAGAGCGCAGGAACGGACTGCCGGATGGCTTATAAACCAAAAACAGCCTTCTCATTATTTCGAGAAAGGCTGCATCAAATAAAATCGAGGTATTTATGAACGAAGAAGAATTAAAAAAAGATCAGCTTCCTCAGATTCTACATGTAAAAGACCTGCAGGTATTGCTCTCCATCAGCCATAACACGGCCTATGAACTAGTGCGTTCAGGGAAAATCAGAAGCATCCGAATTGGGCGCACATATAAAATTCCTTTAGATGCTTTCAACGAGTATCTGCGCAACGGCTGAAGCATATCATCTTGTGATTTGGGTTCATTCGTGGTATGATTGATTTGTACCTGCTATGCGGCATCGAAAGGAGCGTATTTATGTCGCAAAGCAAAGCATCTGGAAGAAAGTCTGTCGCCGGAATGGGCTCCATCCGAAAAAAAGAGAAAGTTATAAACGGAAAAGCCTATACCTACTACGAAGCACGTTACACCGTCGGGATCGATCCCGGCACAGGCAAGCAGATTCAAAAAAGTATCAGCGGAAAAACACAGCGCGAGGTTACTAGGAGATTAAAAGAGACCACAACGTCGATTGATACCGGCACCTACCTACCTTCCTGCAAACTAACAGTTGGTGAGTGGCTGAATACGTGGATCTCAGAGTATACTGCAGACTGGAAGCCGCTCACAGTCTGCAACTACTCAAAGCAAATCAAGAAGCACCTGATTCCACGCCTCGGCGCTGCGAAACTGGAAGATCTGGACACACATACAATTCAACTGTTCTATAACTCCCTTACAAAATCAGGACTGGCACCGAAAACAGTAAAGAACATACATGGTGTCCTCCATGCCGCATTAGAGCAGGCAATTTCGAATGGTTATATTCACAAGAACCCAACTGCCGGCTGCAAACTTCCCAAAGTCGTTCGGCCAGAAATCAAGCCCTTGGAGCCAGAGGAAATCGCCCGAATGCTGAAGGAAGCGAAGAAGGATGCATACGATAACCTGTTTATCGTTGCGATGTTCACAGGTATGCGTCAAGGTGAGTTGTTAGGTCTATCCTGGGACAACGTTAATTTCAAGACCGGCCAGATCACCATCAAGCAGCAGCTTCAATGCAAAGACGGCGTTTACTTTCTGGAAACGCCCAAGAGCGGAAAGTGTCGAGTGCTATCCCCGGCCCCAGTTGTAATGGAAGCTCTAAAAGATGAGCAGCAACAGCAAAATGCAAACAAGCAAATTGTCGGAGCGGCCTGGGAAAACAAATGGAATCTTGCGTTCACGGATGCACTTGGTAAAAATCTTGTTCGCCGAACGGTTGTAAAACACTTTAAAGCAGTGATTGAAAGAGCAAATATTCCCTCAGATGTTCGCTTTCATGATCTGCGTCACAGCTTCGCAGTAACCTCATTGTACTCTGGCGACGACGTTAAAACAGTGCAGGCTAATTTAGGTCATGCTACGGCACAGTTTACACTTGATGTCTACGGGCATGTTACGCAGAAAATGCGGCAGGAAAGTGCCATGCGGATGCAAGCATTTTATAACCATCTGGAAGTATAATCAACCACCTGTTACCTGCTCCCGATAAGGGGGAAAAATGGGGGAAATTTTTTGGGTGTTACATTTTCCGAACTTTTTCAGTCGAAAAGTGTGTAGAAACAAAGAAAATAGCCAGTAATCAGAACAATTACTGGCTATTCACTGTGTGATCGCTACACTATAGATGAACATATTACAGTGGCTGATTTCTGTAATTTATTCTTTCGACTTGTCTTTACTCGCAATCTCGTCGGTCGCTTCAATCAGGTTTGTCACGACCTGATTGAGCTGCGCGGCGTTTTTTGATGTAATAACCGGCACACCGGTCTGCTGCTCGATGGCTTTTCGTGCATCGCCCGCGACCTTACCGCCGGAGCGTGCAACCTCGACGTTTTCCCGCAAACCTTCCGGCGCTTTCTGCTTGGAAATCTCTGTTGTTGTGGCTTCGGCCAGCATATTGAGAACCAATTCCAGCGTCGTCATGTTGTCGCGCAGGTTTTCTTTCTTCAAGCCCTTGAGATTTTTATACTGCCGCGTGTTCATGCCGGACCACGCTTTTGTAATCTCGTCGGTCAGAATCGCGTATTCCACGCCTTTCTGTACCCCGCGCGCGTCCCATTCGTCGGTCAGTTCCTTGCGCACCTGAATGGCTTGCAGGCGCTGGTTGATCCATTCGCGGCTGTATCCCTTCTTGAGATAGGTTTCCAATGCGCGGTCAATCGTCAGTTCCGGATCGATCGTTTCTTCTATGCGCTCCCGGCCAACCTGTGCCAGCCAGAGCTTGAACGGCTCGGCTTTGGGAGAGGGAATGGACTGAATGATGCGAAGGAGCTGTTCCGTGTCGGCTACATCGGTGTTGTAGCATTTCCCGTCTGCCGAACGCATTTTCAGTTGACTACATTTTGTAGTCAACTCACTACCTTCTTTTTTCAGTCGGGTCTTCAGCACGCTCCAATATTTCGCCGCGTGGCGCTGATCCGGCTGATCGGTCAGCACAGCTACAACATCGACGATGGAAAAGTACCATTCTTCCTTTTCTGCATCCCATGCGGTGCGGATGCGCTTGTTCTCAAAAAGCTGAATCTGATCATTCTGTGCCATTCCATTCACCTCGTTCCAGTCATAATTCTTTCAGCAGCCCCTGGCACCCTTCCAACACGTCCCGCCAAGTCGCTTCAAAATCGCCTGTGTACCAGGGATCTGCCACATTGCCGGGGCGAGCGGTATGATCCATCAGGAGGGACATCTTGCCGGCATAATCGCCGCCGCAGATGCGGTGCATATCCCGCAGGTTGGCACTGTCCATGCCAATCAGCAGATCGTATTCGTCGTAGTCGCGGCTCGTCAGCTGCCGCGCTGCATGACCGCTGCAATTGATCCCATGTTTCGCTAGTTTGCGCCGCGCCGGAGGATAAACCGGATTTCCAAGTTCTTCCTTGCTGGTTGCCGCCGACTCGATATGAAACTGTGATGCCCGCCCGGCTTTCTTCACCAAGTCCTTCATCACGAACTCCGCCATCGGACTGCGGCAGATGTTGCCGTGGCAGATAAACAGGATATTCTTCACGCTGCATTCTCTCCGAACATTCATCATTTTCTTTAGTATACCAGTCCTGCTTGCTTTCGTCGAGAGATATTTCCAAATGTGCGGCAGATTCTATCATCTGCAGAAGCTCTGCCTTAGATAGGCCGCCTGCGTTGGCTTTCTGGAGATACCAGCATCTTGCATCCATTGTCAACTCCGATTCCATAATGACCACGTTCAGTGTCCAGCCGATTTTCATTGCCAGCCGGAGAAGCGTTTGGTCATTTTCATAAGTCCTATAAAAATCGCGCATCCGGCGCACATTGCGCGGGGAAAAGCCTGTGTGGTCAGGGAAATTCGCCTGCATGAACTCTGCGGCTGCGACTGCCGCGCCCTTCTCTGGGCGCTGGTTAATGACCTTGCCGATGGCATACACTTCTTCCATCTGCGGAAGATTCTGCGCAAGAATTGCGGTCAATTCCCGATGCATTGTGCCGTAATCCACAGGTTTTCTGACGTTCATGGCTTCTCCTTTCCGCGCTGACGCGCAGCGTATATTTCGTCGTTTTGCGAATAGCCTGCTACAATATTTTGTGGTATGATTGCCCCGTTCGTTTGATTCTTGCGAGGGAGGAGCAGTCATGCAGTATACCGATAACGAAGCCGCCCTGATCGGCGGCCTGATCTCAACCTATTTCTTTCAGCCTGCCGTGTCCGCATCTTTGAAGGACGCCTACAGCTGCGTCTTGGAGCATCTGCACCAGAACGCCCTCACTTCCTCTGACCTTCAGCAGATCCGAAAGGCTGTGAATTTTCTGATGCCCATGTGCCAGGCAAACCGGCAGACGCAGCGGGAGCTTATGGGTGTCAATGCGAGAACAACGGCGCTTCTGAATGGCTCACGGTAATCGTGGATAACGTAAAAGGCACGACGCTTGGTCGTGCCTTCGCTGTATGTTTTTGTTGACAACTTCATTCAGCTGGTGCGGCTTTCCAGTGCTCTTTTTTGAAGTGGACTTTGTGGTAAAGACTTTGCTTGCCCACACAAAGAGGTGCAGCATGGAATCGAACAAGTAATCTCTTTTTACCTATTTATCGTTTGCTTGATTTCTGCGCCGCCCTTGATCCGCACCAGAATCTCATCAGTGGAGAGGACGGTCACGCGCTCCACGATCTGCCGGACGGCGTTTTCGTTCCATTCGGTGATCGTGGATGCGGCGTTCTCTACGGCTTGCTCCGCCTGCTTCATGCGGGTGCAGATGCGATCTGTGTCGACGCTGCTTTGCAGGATTTCTTCTTTCTGCTTTTTGAGCGCAGTCTGCTCGGCAAGGATCTCCGCGAACTGAGCGTTGCAGGCTTCTTTATCCTCGGCATCAATGGCTTCCGCCAGCAGGCGCTGGAACTGCTCGTCGAGCTGTGTCAGACGACGTTCAATATCGGCAAGGCTCATCGTCTGCCCCTGCACTGGCAGAAGTTCAAGAGATACTGCATTTTTAATAAGGTCGAGCAGGGCAGGTTTATTGCTCATGGCGGAGTTGATGGCTACCAGAATTGCATTTTGCAGTGGTTCTTCCTTGATTGTCGGGGAATCGTGGCAGTATTTTGTGCCGTAGTTCAGGCGGCTGGTGCAGCGCCAGACGGGGTATTTTCGGCCAAGGGATGTCCATGTGCAGCGCCGGTAGAGCGTCCCGCACTCGCCGCACACGAGCCTGTCCGACAGCGCAAATTTGCTCGTATAACAAGAGCGTCCTGTCACAGCCGTTTTGGATGGGCTGCGCAGGGCGCTCCGACGTGCCATTTCTGCTTTTACTGCATTGTACTGCTCCCGGCTGACGATGGCTTCATGGTGGTCTGGCATATAATATTGCGTCATCTGACCGACGTTCTTAATGACCTTCTTGCTGATCACATCTGTGCGGAATGTTTTCTGAAGCAGTACATCGCCGCAGTATTTCTCATTCGTCAGGATGCTCTTGATGGATGTTGTTGTCCATTTTGATTCTCCAAGAACCGTTTTGATCTGATTTTCTTCCAGCCAGTCTTGCAGATTTCGCAAGCTGGCGCCGCTCTCATATCGCTTGTAGAGTTCGCGCACGATTTCTGCCTGCTCTGGGATGATGCAGAACTTGCCGTCTGCATCTTTTTTGTAACCGTAAAGCCAGTGGCATGGAATTTTGAGCGTTCCGACTTTTGCATGCATCTGCCGCCCACGTCGGATATTGCCGGAAATGGACTCGCTTTCGGACTGCGCCATCGCGCCGTACATGGTGATCATAAATTCGCTGTCCGGTGGCAGGGAGTTGATATTTTCTTTCTCGAAGAGGACGCCAATGCCAAGCTGCCGGAGGATGCGCGTATAGTTGATGCAGTCGAGCGTATTGCGGGCAAATCGTTGGATGGACTTTGTAAGAATAAGGTCAATCTTTTTCTGTTTGCACTGACGGATCATCCGCAGGAACTCCGTGCGCTTTTTCGTGGATGTGCCGGTAATACCCTCGTCTGCAAAAATCCCAGCCATTGTCCATTCCTTGTTGGACATGATTTTATCTGTGTAGTACTCGCACTGGGCTTCGTAACTGCTGGCCTGTTCTTCTTCCTTGGTCGAAACACGGCAGTACGCTGCTACGCGAAGCTGTTTTGTGACCGCAGCGGTCTGCTGCAATTCCGGCTTTGGCGGAATGATAATGACGCGCGGTTTTTCATCTGTCATACCAAGTCATCCTTTCCAATGATTTGCCCATTCTTGAGCTGCAAGCGCACCGTCTGGCGTGTCACCAGCACAGCGGTTACGGCGCTTTGCAGTAACTCTGCGTTGAGCTCTGCCGTGCATTCGAACGCCGCCAACAGCCGTCGCAGGCGCTCGGTTTCGTATTCTTCGCTGCCAATGGCATCGTACTGCTCCTGCGCCAGTTTGCAAATCAGGATTCTGGCAGCGTCTTCGTCAAGCGGCTGGATGTTCAGGATCTCGTCCAGTTCAGCCTGCGTGGTGCTGTTCGGTGCAGACTGTTTTTCAGGCTGTGTAATGCACTCCGGCTGTTTTGCCAGCCTGCCAAGCAAGTGCGTGACCTGCTGCTCGATTTCCGGTGTGGGAGGCTTGGAGCAGACCCGCTTGAGCGCTTTCTGTGCGGGTGTCCGCTCCGGCAGGCGCTGCTTGGTCTGACGCTTTTCAGCGGCCGCCTTGAATAGTTTTATGTCAACTAATTTGGGATAACTGTCTGCGCCGGTGTACTTGGGATTCTCCAAAATGCGGGCAACCATATTTTTGTTCCAGCTCTTGCCCTCGTCATAGGCGGGACCGGTTTTGCTCATCTGCTCTGCAATTTCTTTGAGCGATGCGCCGAGCGTATATTGCAGGAAGATGTCCTGCACGGCTTTGGCTTCCGGCTCGTTCCGGATAATCTCGCCCATGCGCATCCGATAGCCGAACGGCAGCTTCCGATTTCCCATTACCGCTTTGTCCTTTCGATTTGCTCTGTCAGCTCCAAGCCGTTTTTCAGCCGAAACCGCAGGCACTCATTGCTGTCCACAATGATCTTTTCCACAAGCGCATCGAACAGCTCCGCATCAAAGCCGTCGAGAAAATCCGGCCCGTCCTCCAGCGCGTCCATGAGATCGCGGGTGCGGTCTGCCAGATCGTCGCTGTCGGTGTCGAGAAGCCTTGCTTTTTCCTGTTTCAGCCTGCGGAGTTGTTCGTTGAGTTTGTTGTTGGAAGATATAAAAGTATCAGGATCAACGCCGCCCGCCTGTTGAAGCTGGGTTAGGAATTGAACCTGACTGAGTATGTCGGATATTTTCTTGTTGAGAGAGATAACATCCTCGCTCCAGAGCATTCGGCTATAGCGGATCTTTTGGAGATTCGAGAGCATTTGCGTGAAAATGGGTTCGCCGTGGTGTTTGAGTTTGTAGTACAGACGGCAGAACGCTGCGTTAATAGTTTCCTCCGGTACCTGCTTGATGTGACAGGCATTCCGTTGTTCCTCATGCACTACACATGACCAATACCAGATTTGGTTTGAAGTCTTTGCCCGACAGCGAGAACCACAGCTGCATTGGATTTTGCCAGAATACACTTTTGGCTCGTCCGATCTGTTCACGGTTCTGCGTTTGCGCAATTCCTGCGCACGATCAAATACATTCTGAGGAATAATTGGTGCATTGCTGTCCGATACATAATACATGGCTCGCTCGCCATGATTGCGCTTTACTGTTCTTGGCAGCTCTGCCCTTGTATATTTCTTTTGAAAAATGGCATTTCCGGCATAACGCTCATTCATTAATATATAATCAATTTCTCTGCGTAGCCACTTTCGGCTACTCTCCTGCTGTGCATTAAGGCGGTCACAAATCTCTTTTGTATTTGCGCCAGACAGGTAGGCATTGAAAATATCTTGTACAATCGGAGCTTCTGCTTCATTCACCGTAAGCTCACCGTTTCGAACCGTGTATCCAAATGGTGCTGTGCGGAGCTTATACTTTCCTGCCTCCATTTGATGCTGGATGCTCCATTGCACATTACCAGAAATCGACTCACTCTGCTTTTGCGCTAGGGATGCCATGATTGCCGTGACCATTTCACTGGACACTCTAGCCGTGTCGATGCCCTGTTCTTCGAACAGAACACTGACGCCGAGTTCCTTGAGTTCCCGGACGGCTGCAAGACAGTCCTTTGTATTTCGGGCGAACCTGGAGATGCTCTTGACCAGAATGCGGTCGATCTTACCTTTCCGACAGTCCTGCATCATGCGCTGAAAATCTTCGCGCTTTTCAACCGACGTGCCGGTGATGCCCTCATCGGCGTAAATATCGACCATTTCCCAATCCGGATTGCCGGAGATGAGTTCGGAATAGTATTGATTCTGCACGCGGTAGGAATTGAGCTGATCCTCACTGGAGGAGCTGACGCGGGTATACGCTGCGACGCGCAGCTTTCGCGCGGCGATCTCGTCATGCGCCGGGATGACTATGACGCTCTGCTGTTCCAGCGCAAGATTTCCGTTGGTCTGCTTCTTTGCCATGCCGTCCACCTCCCTCTGTAGCAACACACACTACTACAATATTTTCAGAATAGCTATGAACAAAACGGAGAAAAATCAAGCGTAAAGTGTGAAATTTGCACCAAGCTCGACAGCGATCCGCCGCGCGATCTTCTTGATTTCAGTCTCAGAAAAGCCGACCGTTCGGAGCGCCTTCAAAAGCTGGCAGATGCCTAAAAAATCAATGTTTGGATTCATTGCATTTCTCCTATGCACAAAGCGGGAACCGTATTCCATAGCGGGATACGGTTCCCGCGGTTTCTGACATTTGTGCTTCTGGCTTTATTTGTCGCTACATCCCAAGCCAATGGGCGATTTCAAACAGCGGCGGCTGGCTGCCGCTCCACGGGTCTTGCACCCCTCCGAGGATCTCTCCGAGCTGCCCCCATTACGTTCCGTTGTGGCTGGGCAGGTGTACCATTATAGGTTGGCAGGGTCTTCGCAAAACAGCTTGCCAAAGCTGCTTCTGGCTGGATGGAGCCGCTCGTCACCTTATTGGGCCGTCTTTATACAGAAAATCTGTACAGGTGGTCTTCGCGCATCCGCCAAATCGCTTTTCCCTCATCGGGTTCTACCAACTGATGTACTGTTGAATCGGATCTTTACTTTTCAAGGAACAACAGAGGTAAATGTCCCTCTATTTAATCCGACAGAAAATCGCGTTTTGAGCACCCTCTTTTCAAAAATTTTTTCATTTTTTCTATTGCCTGATTCACAGACTTCCGTACAGCGCTATATTCGCACTGTTCAATCTTTGCAATTTCCCGAAATGACTTGCCATTCTCGGCAAACAATTGGAAACGCCGCAGCTGTGTTGCTGTCAGCCCTGCAAGTGCAGGCGCGGACTCCAGCAGATCCTTGATCTCCTGACGGATGTACTGTTCGTCCAGCGTCTTTGATGCCAACTCAGGAGCATTCGCAGGTCTAGCCTCCAGCCGGAGCTTTTCCACATGACGCTCATCACGCTTCTCCTGTTTGAGATCTTCCAGCTTGAATTCCCGTGTCAGAACCGTAAACAGCCGGAAGTCCAACCGGATCACCCGCCCGGTGTCTGGGGATTCCGGGTAAATATCCTCGATATGTATAACCGCCGCTTCCGGCTTTATTTTGATCAGTTCGCGGTGGGCCTTTTTCGTGAGCTGGAACCAGTCAGATTCGATTCCATTTTGGACAATTTTAATCAGCATATCGCTGCCTCCATTTCTGAATTTCATTTGCGCGGATGGGCAAATGTCAGAAACGGAGGGCCGCGGCACCGCAACCCCCGCGGCTGTGGATGAACATCTTTTTGCGTTCCACATAAAAACAGCGTCCAACGAGATACTGCCAAGCAGTACCCCATCGGACGCTTTTTCTTGCTATAATAGCCACTATAATAGCCATGCACCCACAGGCGCACGGAAAACCAAGCCCGCCGCAAGCTGTCTTTTTCAGATCTTTGCGACGGGCCGTTGCACCGGCAGGCGGCAGCTATCCATCTTCTCTCGCCACTCCCACCGTTATTTTCTTGTTTCTGTTTGTCCGTGATTTTTAAGATGCGTTCATAGCGCGCCTTCTTCCAGATGCTGGCTTCTTCAACACTTCAAAATCACAACATAATTTAGGCGATTACTTCCCTAGTGCGTTCTTCCTTTCCAAGGATTGCTTCAAATTTCGTTTTTCAATAAATGACCGGGACGGACGCTCTCAACCTTCTCCTTGGAGTCGTCCGCAAAGGAACCCTCTCCTGCATCAAAGGTCATGGAAACGAAGTCTTTCTCTGCCCAGACGGCGTAGAGTGTGACTGTACCATCGGATGCGAGCATTTCAGCTTTCAGCGCATCGTCAATGGCTCCTCCGGCCACATAGCTTGCGACATCCGCATTTTGCGTCAAATCCCAACCGAGCATCTTATGGGTCGTGCTGGTAAAGACATCCGTAGTCAGCTTGGCATCAGCCGTTTCGTAGACATAGGTCTGGTCGTTCACGGTGCCGGTCGCATCCTGCTGACCGTTTTTGTCAAAGCGGATGGTATAGGTCTTTGCGCTCCACTTCGGGGTGTAATACACGGCCTGTCCTTCTCGAATGACCGCAGTCTCCGTTGCACCGGCATCCAGGCTCGGATACGCAGCGTTGTCGGACTGCCAACCATCAAAGGTATAGCCAGCACGGGAAACCGTGCCGGGGATCGTTGCCTTGAGGTCAGGCTTGGTTGGAACCTTCTTCTCGGCGATAGTTCCGTCGTTCCAGACGCCCTCGCCGGAGGTGAAGGTCACGTCAACCGCAGCCTTCTCCGTCCACTGTGCATAGTAGGTGGCATCGGCTGCCGGGAACGTGGCCGGATCTGTGATCTGCGTGCCGCCGGTATCCGCATCCATTTCACGATCTGTTCCCATGTCTCCCTTGCAGCAAAAGCAGCGCTTCCATCAGGATGCGCTGCTTTTGCAAGTTCCCTCTTGACAAATCGGGAAAGTTATGGTATTTTATAATCAGTAATGATAATCATTATTGTTTTGGAGGATTCAAGCATGAAATACGAATGTCCCTGCGGCTACGTCTATGATCCGGCCGTCGGCGATCCCGAGAATGGCATTGCCCCCGGCACACCGTTTGAAGAAATCCCTGAGGATTGGGTTTGCCCTGACTGCGGTCTGGACAAGTCCGCATTTGCGGAGGTCTGACCGGCGATGGAATACAAAGAGAACGCAGAGCTTTGCCACTGCAAGCACGTCACGCTCGCGGATATTGACCGCGCACTTGCGCAGACGAACCGCTTTTCCGACGTCGAGCGCGAATTTCAAGAAGTACAAAAAATCACAAGCTGTTCCACCGGCTGCGGCGGCTGCCATGATAAGATCATGGGCGTCATCTCCGGTCTGATGAGCGGCTAAGAAAAGGAGATCAACTATTATGAAAATTCGAATCAATCAGGATATTGTTGAGTTCACCCCGGAGAATCCCGCAGAAAAAACAGAGCTGGAGGCGCTCTGGATCAAGATGTCCAACTGTATCGGCAAGACGAAGCGCCTTGAACCAATGGGCACCTACATTCCCAGTGAGGACAAAACCGCAATGTTCCACATTGAAGGTCTTTCCAAAGAAGAACTTGGCGCAATTCCTGCCGTTCGTGCGCCGTATGACACGGATGTTTACTGTCAGACGTGCAACAAGACCGTTCACGTCAAAAAAGGCGAGGTCATCCCCTTCTGCTGCGGCCGACTCATGGAGATTCTCGACTGACTATGCATTTCCCGGGCCGTTCCCATTTTGTGCCCGAACAGGCAGCCAGCATTTCGCTGGCTGTCATTTTTTGTCGGCTGTTTGTCGAGATATTTTGGTTGACACCCTCCCCCATATTTCGCTATCCGTAGTTACATTCTCACCTCGATGCATTTTGTTGATGGTATAGTTACTCAGATTTGCCTGTTCAGCCAAATCTTTTTTCTTCATATCTCGGTCAATCAATAGCTTCCATAGTCTCTTATAGCTGACAGCCATCTGATTATTCTTTCTTCTCAATCCAGCCAATAAAGGTGCTGACCTTTTCGAGTTCTTCCTCATTCATGGTTCTCAGCTTCTCGCACAATTCACGATACGGAGTATTCGCATCGTCCAGAGGGGCGAAAAATTCTGCCGGTGTCATATCAAAATACGAGATGATATTGAACAGTTCCCTGAGAGACGGCAAGGCTGCTCCGCTGGTTATTCCACGAATGTATGAGCCACTCTTATCCAAATCCAAGCTCATTTTGTGTTCGGAAATATTCTTTGCTATTCTTAATTCTGTAATCCTGATACGAATAAATTCATCATACTGCGTGTTGGCCATTCCTGTCCCTCCTTCCTCAACTATTGTAGTATGAATCGGAAGGCGACATTGGTAGCGAGAAAACGAATTTTCACTTTATCCTTTCTTGTATTGGTGATATAATTATCAATATCTTGACTTGATTGGTGATACCAGTACTAAGCATCTCCAAAGGAGAGATTTCTATGAAATTATTCGCTGTCAGTTTCTTTGGACACAGACAAGTTGATGATCCGTTTTTGATTGAGCGACAGTTGGAATCAATCATCCGTGAGCTGCTTCTTACCAAAGAATATGTCGAATTCCTTGTTGGGCGAGACGGAGAATTTGATCAGCTTGTTTCGTCAACGGTTCGCAGATGCAAGCGAACTATCCGTGATGACAACAGTTCTCTCGTTCTTGTACTGCCATATATGACGGCGGAATACCGGAACAACGAGGAGTCTTTCCATGAGTATTATGATGAAATTGAAATCTGTCTCGAATCCGCAGAAAAGCACTTCAAGTCCGCCCATCAAGTCAGAAATCGATCCATGGTTGACCGGTCGGATTTAGTTATTTTCTGCATAGAACACAATTCTGGCGGAGCTTATCAGACCATGCAATATGCAAAAAAAGCAGATGCAAAGATCATGAATCTGCCAGATGTACCTTGTTGACTTTCGCTTTATTTTTCTCGGAAAGGAAGAACATGAATAAAAAGAAACGAATAACCATTCTATTTTCCGTCATTATTGTGGCAGTTGGGATTATAATTGCTGTGACTTCACATCAGAAAAAGGAAATGGACTTCGATGAATTTGCTGACCGTTTTGAAAAGAGCGCAGAAGAAGTTCTTGGAGAAGATGTAAGGAAGGTCTCCAAAACAGAACTCGCAGCCACTCTGACCTACGGAGACCAAAACGACAAGGATAACAATATCTACTACCGTATCCTGAAAACCACATTTTACGAAGGAGGCCCGGAAGAAATCACCGGATTACATACAGAAGCCCTGGGAGTGCTTTTCCCGGTTGACAGTATGGACAGCTGTGAGGAAATGATGATTCAGGACTGGCCGGGCGCTCTTTACAAGAAAGATGACACGGCATTTCTCTGTTGGACTTATTCTCCGGAAGTCACTTATGTTCTCGAATACACTCCAAGCAAAATTGATGATTCCGAAATCATCAAGATGGCTGAAAGTGCAGAACCTGTAAAATAAAAACCACAGTCTACACTTCAAATCGGAGCGTGACTGTGGCTTTTTATTTATGCACGGGCATGATTTTTCTATCATTCCTTTTTGGAAAAATGTGATTTTATCACGGAGAGCGCCTCCGAAACAGGTTATACTACAAATACAAAACACAAGGAGGTATTCTTATGAGACTGAAAGATAAAGTTGCAATCATCACCGGAGGCAGCCGTGGCATTGGCTACGCTACCGCAGACAAATTTTTGAAGGAAGGTGCTACGGTAATCCTGACCGCAAGCTCACAAGGTTCTGCTGACAAAGCGGTTGCGCAGCTGAAAGAAAAGTACCCTGATGCAACAGTTGCGGGAATCAGTCCTAACCTGTCCAATCTGGAATCTGTCCGCAATGCGTTCCGAGAAGCTGCCTCAAAATACGGTTGCATTGATATTCTGGTGAACAATGCCGGTGTATCCGAAAGCACTCCCTTTACCGAGTATACGGAGGAAACCTTTGATAAGGTTATGGATCTAAATGTAAAAGGCGTGTTCAATGCTACAAGAGCCGCCAGTGAGTGCATGATTGCAAAAGGTCAAGGTGTTATTCTCTCCACCTCCTCAATGGTCAGCATTTACGGCCAGCCCAGTGGCTTTGCTTATCCCGCATCCAAATTTGCTGTCAATGGCCTGACGGTTTCCCTTGCCCGAGAATTGGGTCCGAAGGGTATTCGAGTGAATGCAGTCGCTCCCGGTATTACCCTGACCGATATGATGAAGGCTGTTCCCAAGGAAGTAATTGATCCGCTCATCAAGCAGATCCCTCTGCGCCGCCTGGGTCAGCCGGAGGATATTGCCAATGCATTTGTGTTCCTGGCATCTGACGAAGCATCCTATATCACGGGCGTTGTGCTCAGTGTAGACGGAATGGCAAGAACATAAAAGAGGAAACAGGGCAGCTGGAAACGGCTGCCCAATCTTCAAAATATGGAGGTATCCACATAAAAAGAATCATTCCCATTTTAATGACTTTACTGCTTCTCTCTGGTTGTGCAACGCAATCCGCTGAAAAAACCTATCGACAGATTACTATGGAGGAAGCTATTACGATGATGGAGGAGGAAACCGGATACATCATCCTCGATGTTCGTACTGCTCAGGAATATAGCGAAAAGCATATTCCCGGTGCTATCAATATTGCCAACGAATCCATTGGCACAGAGGATATCTCTGAACTGCCGGATAAAGATCAGCTGATTCTGGTATACTGCCGCAGCGGTAATCGGAGTAAGCAGGCATCTGAAAAACTGGTGAAACTGGGCTACACCAATATCATAGAGATCGGCGGAATTAATAGTTGGCCCGGTGAAACAGTCAACGGCGATAAGTGATAAAATCACAGAACAAGGAACGACTGCTGGATATAATAAAGCCATAAAAAAGAAAACAGGAGGACTTAAATATGTCTGCTATCAGTGTTAATAAAAACAATTTCAATCAAGAGGTTTTGAACTCGGACAAGCCCGTCCTGATGGATTTCTGGGCTCCCTGGTGTGGTCCTTGCCGCATGGTAGTTCCTCTGGTAGAAGAGATTGCCAAGGAGCGCTCCGATATCAAGGTTGTTAAAATTAATGTGGATGAGGAACAGGAACTGGCTATGCAGTTCGGTGTGATGAGCATACCCACTCTGGTGGTTATGAAGAACGGAAAGATTGTTAATCAAGTCACCGGTGCCAGACCTAAGGCTCAGATTCTCGCCATGCTGTAAGGAGGTGCAAAGATGAGATTCTTCGATTTCCTGAAAGGCCCTGACATCAATCAGGGTGTCAAAGAATATAGCACTACGGATGGCGCAGTCCTGCTGGATGTTCGCACCCCCGACGAATACCGGCAGGGGCATATCCCCGGCAGTAAAAATGTTCCTTTGCAGTCCATTAGCAAAGTGGCTGGCATGATTGACAATAAATCTACCCCCATTTTTGTTCATTGTCTCAGCGGTGCAAGAAGCCGTCAGGCAGCTGCTATTTTGAAGCAGATGGGTTATACCAACGTGAAAAACATAGGCGGAATTTCCTCTTATGCAGGAAAGGTGGAACGATAACATGAAAGTTGTCATTGTGGGCGGTGTGGCAGGCGGTGCTACCGCTGCCGCCCGTATTCGCAGACTGAATGAGCAGGCAGAAATCGTAGTTTTTGAGCGCTCGGGGTATATCTCCTATGCCAACTGTGGTCTGCCATACTATATCGGTGATGTGATTACCGATCCGGAAGAGCTGACCTTGCAGACCCCGGAGAGCTTCTTCTCCCGTTTCCGTATCATGATGAAAGTGTTGCATGAAGTGACCGCCATCCATCACGATAGAAAAACGGTTTCTGTAAGAAATTTGAAAACCGGCGAGGAATTTGAAGAAGGCTATGACAAACTGATCCTCTCTCCCGGTGCAAAACCAACCCAGCCGAAGCTGTCCGGTATGGAGGCGAACAAGTTGTTCACTCTGCGTACCGTGGAAGATACCTTCAAAATCAAAGCATATATCAACAATAATCATCCGAAATCCGCTGTAATTGCCGGTGGTGGTTTCATCGGCTTGGAACTTGCAGAAAATCTTCGTGAGCTTGGCATGGATGTGACCATTGTGCAAATCCAAAAGCAGCTTATGATGCCATTTGATTCGGATATGGCAGCATTCATTCACGCAGAAGTCCGAAAGCATGGCATTCATCTGGTATTGGGGCATAAGGTGGAAGGCTTCATCGAAAAAGACGGTGGCGTGAATGTCCTGCTCTCAGATGGCACATCTCTTCCCGGAGATATAGCAGTGCTTGCCATCGGTGTAACGCCGGACACCCATCTTGCAAAAGAAGCCGGACTGGAACTTGGTGTTAGGGGCAGCATTGTGGTCAATGACCGTATGGAAACCTCTGTTCCGGATATTTACGCCGCAGGAGATGCTGTTCAGGTCAAGCATTTTGTTACTGATGAAGATACCCTCATCTCCCTTGCAGGACCGGCAAATAAGCAGGGACGCATAATTGCCGACAACATCTGCGGTGGGGACAGCCGATACATGGGTAGTCAGGGAAGCTCCGTAATCAAGGTGTTCGATTTGACCGCTGCGTCTACCGGTATCAACGAAACCCATGCAAAAAATGCAGGGCTGAATGCAGATACGGTCATTCTGTCACCCATGAGCCATGCAGGATATTATCCCGGCGGCAAGGTTATGACTATGAAGGTGGTTTTTGAAAAGGAAACCTACCGTCTGTTGGGCGCACAGATCGTGGGCTACGAAGGTGTGGATAAGCGCATTGATGTGCTGGCCACTGCTATCCGGGCAGGAATGAAAGCCACGGAACTGAAGGATCTGGATCTGGCCTACGCACCGCCTTATTCCTCTGCGAAAGACCCGGTAAATATGGCTGGCTTTATGGTTGAAAATATCGCAAACGGTGTTCTGAAACAATGGCATCTGGAAGATGCAGATCGTCTTCCTCGTGACGGAAGCGTAACTCTGTTGGATACCCGCACTGTGGAAGAATTCGCACACGGACACATTGACGGCTTCTTTAACATCCCGGTGGACGAGCTGCGGGAGCGGCTGGGTGAGCTGGACAAGCGTAAGCCTGTCTACGTCATCTGTCAGAGCGGTCTGCGCAGCTACATTGCCTGTCGTATCCTGGCCGGAAACGGCTTTGACTGCTATAACTTCTCCGGCGGCTTCCGGTTCTATGATGCTGTGACCAATGATCGCTGTCTCATTGAATCGGCTACGGCCTGCGGAATGGATCGAGCATAAAATCAGGACATCTGCTTGCAACTAATAGCAAGCAGATGTCCTTTTTGCTTAATCATTTTGCAATTGTTCCAGTCTGATTTTGTCTGTAATCTCCACTGTTCCACGAGTCAGTTTGACCATACCCTCGTTCTGGAAATAGCGAAGCATTCGGGTAACTACCTCACGGGCGGTACCCATGTGGCTCGCAATGGTTTCATGGGTAATCTTGAGGATATTTGTTCCCTCTAAGCTGCATTCCTCCAGCAGAAATCCTGCCAACCTTTTATCAAAGCTTTTCCACATGATCTGCTCCATGAGCCACATAACCTCAGAAAAACGGGTGGCCATAATTTCGTTGGTAAAATTAGCTACCACAGCAGACTCTTTCATAATGTGCTGATAAGTGTCAGCAGAAATAACCCACATCGTGGTATCCTTCTGCGCCTCAATGGTAATCTCAAACTGAATACTGTTCATCATACAGGAGGCGGAAAACAGGCAAATATCCCGATCAAACAAACGATAGAGGCTAATCTCTCGTCCTTCATCGGAAAGAATATAGGCACGAAGCTGTCCGCTTCTTACCAGCAGAAGACCAGTACACTCCACAGTTCCATTATGAATCACGGTCCCTTTGTCCACTTTTCGTAAAACTGCATTTCGCTCCAAAATCTGCTGCTGGGTCGGTGTCAGTTTGTTCCAAATTGGAAAATAGGATGAAAAATCCATGGGTACACCTCCTTGAATACACATAGTATAAAATAATTTACGGCATATGTCAATAATTCCGTTGACATATAGGAAAGTGAGGATGTACAATGGTTGTATAAATGGCATATGCTGCAAATAATATGGAGGTGAATCTATGCCAAGACCGAGAAAATGCCGAAAAGTTTGTTGTTTACCGAATAATGATGGTTTTGTTCCGGTTCGTGGCGGCGAGGAACTGACTCCCATTGTCCTGAATGTGGATGAGTATGAATCCATTCGCCTGATTGACCGTGAAGGTTTTTCTCAGGAGCAATGCGGAGAATATATGCGTATTGCCAGAACAACGGTTCAGCAGATTTATGCAGCTGCCCGCAAAAAACTGGCCGATGCGCTGGTTGAGGGACTTCCTCTGCGAATCGAGGGAGGGGATTTTACACTCTGCAACGGAAACAGCGCAGCCTACGGGTGCAGAAAGTGCTATCAGCAAAAAATCCATCTGATGCACGAAAAACCGAAAGGAGATAATATTATGAGAATTGCAGTCACTTATGAAAACGGAGAAATCTTTCAGCACTTCGGTCACACTGAACAGTTTAAAATCTACGATGTGGAAGATGGAAAAATCATTTCGTCTAAGGTTGTGGATGCTGGCGGCAGCGGACATGGTGCACTGGCAGGCGTCCTGAGTGCACTGAAGGTGGATGCCCTGATCTGCGGCGGTATTGGCGGCGGTGCCCAGATGGCACTGAGCGATGTGGGTATCCGGCTTTATGGTGGTGTTTCCGGCAACGCTGATGCAGCAGCAGAAGCACTGGTAGCAGGCGAACTGGACTTCAACCCCAATGTCCGGTGTGATCATCACGACCACCATGGGGAAGGTCACTCTTGCGGTTCCCACGGCTGCGGCCATCACTTCTGTGACTGAAATAGGTGATTAAGTCACGGAATATGTGTCGTGATTTGATAAAATATAGATAAAGGAGGCAGTAAAACCTATGAAACAATATGTTTGAGGCATTTGCGGATATATTCACGATGAAGCTGTCGGTGGCAAGTGGGAAGACCTACCTGCCGATTGGAAGTGTCCTGTCTGTAAAGCAGGCAAAGACGCTTTCAAACCCAAAGAAGAAAAAACAGCGTCCCAGAAGGTCCTTGAAAAGCCCCATGTGGACAATGAAAAAATGGAGGAAAAGAAAATGGAAAAATGGAAATGCACAGTCTGCGGTTACATTCACGAAGGCCCTATGACACCTGATTTTAAGTGCCCCATCTGCAAGCAGCCTGCCAACAAGTTTGTGAAGATTGAGGATGCTGCTGCTCCTGCAAAGAATCCCTATGCAGGCACCAAAACCGAGAAAAATCTGTGGGAAGCCTTTGCTGGTGAATCTCAGGCACGCAACAAATATACTTACTTTGCTTCAGTAGCCAAGAAAGCCGGTTACGAGCAGATTGCTGCTCTGTTCCTGCGTACTGCACAGAACGAGATGGAGCACGCCAAGTTGTGGTTCAAAGCTCTGGGCGAGCTGGGCGATACTGCCGAGAACCTGCTCCATGCTGCTGAAGGTGAGAACGCCGAGTGGACGGATATGTATGACCGCATGGCTCGTGAAGCTGATGAGGAGGGATTCCATGATCTGGCTGAACAGTTCCGTGGCGTAGCTGCCATTGAGAAGATGCACGAGGAGCGCTACCGCAAGCTTTTGAGCAACGTGGAGACCATGCAGGTGTTTGAGAAGAGCGGCGTTACCATCTGGGAATGCCGTAACTGCGGACATATCGTAGTAGGAACTAAGGCTCCTGAGATCTGCCCTGTCTGCAAGCATCCTCAGGCATTCTTCGAAGTGCGTGCGGAAAACTATTGATAAAACGGAGGAAATTAAAATGAGTGCAAAGTTTTATATCTGCCGTCATTGCGGCAATCTGGTTGGTATGATTCACGACGCAGGTGTTCCCATGATGTGCTGTGGTCAGAAAATGGAGGCTCTCGAGCCTAACACCGTAGAAGCCAGCGGCGAAAAGCATTTGCCTGCTGTTACTGTTGAAGATGGTGCAATCCATGTCAATGTGGGTTCTGTAGATCATCCTATGCTTCCGGAGCATTTCATCGAGTGGGTCTATGTCCAGACCGAAAACGGTGGTCAGCGTAAGGTTTTGAAGCCCGGTGACGAACCCCATGTCACCTTCTCCCTGGGAGACGATAAAGCAGTAGCTGTCTATGCTTATTGCAACCTCCACGGCCTGTGGAAAACTGAAATTTAACATGGAGGTTCTTGCAAATGAACGAAAAAGTACATGCGCTTATCAATCAACAGATAAATACGGAATTCTATTCCGCATACCTTTATCTCAATTTTTCAAACTATTTCGAGGAAGTCGGGCTTGACGGCTTTGCCAACTGGTATAAAATTCAGGCTCAGGAAGAGCGTGACCACGCCATGCTTTTCTATCAGTACCTGCAAAACGAAAACCAGAAGGTAACGTTTGAAGCCATTGATAAGCCTGATCTGAATGCAGCTTGCCATATGGATGTTTTGAAGGCAGGTCTTGAGCACGAAAAATATGTGACCTCGCTGATTAATGATATCTATAGTGAGGCTTACGAAGCAAAGGATTTCCGTACCATGCAGTTCCTCGATTGGTTTGTGAAAGAACAAGGTGAAGAAGAAACCAATGCAAAGAATTTGATTTCCAAAATTGAACTCTTTGGCTCCGATCCCAAGAGCTTGTATATGCTCAATCAGGAATTGGCAGCACGAGTTTACTCTGCGCCTTCTTTGGTTCTTTAATCACTATAGCCTATAGATGATGGAAGTATAAAAGGCAGTATGCCGCCTGTCGGTTTTCCGGCAGGCGGATTTTTTACAGGAGGATACCTATGAGTCAAGACAATGCCAGCTTTACCTTTTTACATCGCATAGAGGAAGTAGAACTGAACATTGAGGATGGACACTGGCAATCTGCTTTGGCATTGGTGCTGACTTTGCCTGATATTTGCGGCGGCATTGCTTTCCCGGAAATTGTAAAGCGTTATCGGGATGGGCGTGCTGTTCTGGATAGAAAGCAGAGACCAACTCGTGATGTAGGGAATCAATATATTCGTTGGTTTGATACATACGCAGCACCTTTCTTTAAAGTTTCTGCGCAGGATATCTCTCCGTATATCTGCGGAGAACGATGCTGGCAGCTTCGATGTGAATACCTGCACCAAAACAAAGGCTTTGCAAATACTGAGGACAATACTTCGATTCGTTTTCACTTGGGTGTGAATTGCGGAACTTCCGTTTGCCAACTGGATAGAATAAGTTCTGACAACAGCCTCACGGACATCCGTATTGATATTGAACAGTTTTGCCGAAGAATGTGTCGAGCGGTCAGAGCTTATTATGAAGCAGAACATACAGAAAAAGATTTCAACCTTTATAATACGCCAGTTCTTGATTTTATAAAGGCATCACAGGATGAGCAATCAAATGCCACTATTGCCATTATGTGCAGTGATTCAGCCTATGGGAACGGACTGAGACTGGTACTGCAGAACTTATCCAAACATATCCTTGTATTTGAAACCCCGGAAGCTGCAAGAAAAAAGCTTGGAAAGAAAAAGCCTATGCTTTGGGTTGTTACAGAAGCTCTGACAAAACAGCCGGATCAACCATGGCGGGCGGATAAAAGAACACCCGTAATTCTTCTGTCCAATCAACCGGAATCAGAAATAACGATTGAAAAGAATACGGGTAAGGTGATCATCTTGCCTGTTCCCGTTCTACCAGAAACGCTCCGTAATGCAGTTAAGACTTATCTTTTGATAAAGGAGTGAAAGTAATAAGAATGATTATTATTATCATATCAATCATATTACTACTACTTCTTCTTACTTTTTTCCTCTATATTCAAAAGAAAAAAGTGATGTCGCTTCAACAGCAGATTTGTGATCTTCAAAATAAAATTAGTATTCTTGAGAAACAATATCTTGCAGCTGAATAGTATAAAGATTCTCTCAGGCAGGAAGCATACACGGTTCATTTATATGCTTCTCTCTCGCTGGAGGAGGCAAAAAAAACATCCATAAAAGATAAGCAGTCTCAAATCATCCGTTCCAGTGAACATATCCTCGAGTTACTTAATAACGAAAAATTTTAGTGCGGCAGCAATGTCGCACTATTTTATGTGATATCATCACCGAAATGTTATTTTAGATTGGCTATACTATAATCAAGCAAAGGAAAGGAGCTGGTAATATGGCAGTTATCAATATTAATAGAAATCAATTTGAAGAAATGGTGCATAGCGGAAAGACTGTTCTGGTGGAGTTTTCAGCCCCTTGGTGCGTATATTGCCGACGTCTGGCTCCAGCATTGGAAAGCGTTGCTGAGGAATATAAGGATACACTGATATTCACTGCTGTCAACATTGATGATGAACCGGAATTGGCTGAGACCGAGGCTATTGAAGTTGTCCCTACTCTGCTGATCTATCACAGCGGACAGACTCTTGGCTCTATCGTCGCTCCAGAATCCAGAGCGCAGCTGGTGGCTTTTATTGAGGAAACCTTACAGCACCGGACTCAGGAAGTAAATAATGCGCAGCATATCTATGACATGATCGTTGTAGGTGGCGGTCCCGGCGGGTATACCGCAGCCCTTTATGCTGCAAGAGCAGGAATGGACACCGTGGTTTTAGAAAAGCTGTCTGCCGGTGGGCAGATGGCTCTGACCGAGCAAATCGACAACTATCCCGGCTTCGAGGATGGCATCGACGGTTTCTCCCTGGGAGAAAAAATGAAGCGAGGAACGGAGCGGTTTGGTGTGGAAACCAAGCTGACTGAGGTGCTGTCTCTGGAACTGTCAGGTTCTGTAAAGAAAGCTGTGACCAGCGAAGGCGCTATGTACGCAAAATCCATCGTATTGGCTACAGGAGCCGGTCCCAGAGAGCTGGGTGTTGATGGGGAACAGGCGTTAATCGGTAAAGGTATCCATTACTGTGCAGCCTGTGACGGAATGTTCTATCGGAATAAAACAGTTGTCATCGCAGGAGGTGGCAATACCGCTGCGGCGGATGCGCTGATTCTCTCCCGGATCTGCAAAAAGGTCATCGTCGTTCACCGCAGAGGCACCCTAAAAGCAACAAAGATCTACCATGAACCTTTGATGAAAACAGAAAATGTAGAATTTGTCTGGGACAGTGAGATTATAGCTCTGCTCCATAACGAAAAGCTGACCGGTATCCAGATTAGGAACGTGAAAACTGGAGAAGAAAGTACACTTGCTTGCGATGGTGTATTTGTAAGCGTGGGAAGAAAGCCTTCCACCGAATTGATGAAAGATCAGATTGAGATTGATCCGGCTGGATACATTATTGCAGATGAGAGTACCCGCACCAACATCCCCGGTGTGTTCGCCGTTGGGGATGTCCGCACAAAGGCATTACGGCAGGTCGTAACTGCTGTAGCCGATGGGGCAACTGCTGTTCACTATGCAGAGGAATATTTAGCAGGAGGAATGTGAGATGAAAGAAAAAATTAAAAAATGGCTGAAGCCAGTTCTTTTTACCGCAGGCGGCGCATTAGTTGGCCTTGCATATTACTACTTTGTGGGATGCCCCACTGGAGCTTGTCCGCTGACTTCTAACCCGTTCATCACGATGGCCTATATGGGCTTTATCGGCTGGCTGTTGTCCGGTATTTTCGGAAAGGGGTGCAGCGGTTCATGCAATACGCAGTAGCTTATCGCACGTTTCAAACGGAGTCATTGGGATTTCCAACAAGAGTTTCGTTATATTGTAATACTTCAGCGCGCACGCAATAATATTCCACTTAAACCATATTATGATGCAGACTTAGATGATGCTGCTATAAGCAATATGCGGATTGTTGTTAGCCGGCTGTGCGACGTTTCAGACGTTAAAACCACAGGCAATCCCCCATCCCACTCCAGGACGAAAACACGGCGTATTGGCGATGCTGGGACGCGAGAAAGCAAAGCACCCGCTGCCAGTTCAGCGGGTGGTCGTTTATCTGCTGGCTCTCAGCAGAGCATCGGTTTTTAATGTCACACCCATCATGTCCTTGTGGACTTCGCGGGTGTCCCGGCAGAGCGGCGACAGGAAGGTCAGCGCGTTCTGAATGCGGCTCAGATCAGACGCAGAGAGCGTATTCTCGCGCAGATGGCGCAGCACCCGGCGATAGTGCTCATGTGTGATAAGGAAGCACAATCTGTGTAAAATTTTTTCTCGTTCCAGTCAGGGCGTATTTTGCTCTGGCCGGAACATTTTCTTTTGTGCCCCTATGCTGGCAAATCGAGCTTGCCGACGAAAGAGTAGTAGTATATTCAAAAAAAGTGCGGCCTTATACATTAGAACGATTTACATTTTACAAAAATGCGGATATAATTATTATGAATTAGTATGAAGCGAAAAACTTATGATGAGGGGCGCGCCCCTCATCCCGTGGGTACCCACGGGATGATACCACTCTGTAACCTGTGGACTTTACCCGCTGTGGTCAGGCGGACATGAACAAAATTTTGACCATCATACGAGGAGGATACACCATGAAAAAACGCATCGGAAGTCTGCTTCTTATTCTGGCATTATGTTTTACGCTGCTGCCCACGGCGGCGCTGGCGTCGGACGGCGCATGGGACGGCAGCATCGCCACTGCTTTTGCAGGCGGCAGCGGAACAGAGAGCGATCCCTATCAGATCGACGACGGCGCACAGCTTGCATACCTGGCAAGTGAAGTCAACAAGGGCCAGACGTACGAAAATTCCTATTTTGTTCTGACTGCGGACATTGATTTGGTCAATCATGACTGGACGCCGATCGGGAATTCCTTTTCTGATGCACTATTGGGAGGCAAAGACTATTCTCTGTTTGCCGGAAATCTTGACGGCAAAGGACATACCATTTCCAACATCTCCATCGGAACAGAAAGTACTCCGCTGGAATCCGATGTATTTGGCTTGTTTGGTGCGACAGGCGGCAAAATCAGCAACTTGAATCTGGACGGCGTCACAATTTGCGGCATCGCAAAGAACGTTTCCGGCTATATAATCGGTTTGGCAGGCGCGCTCGCCGGCTCTGCCAGTGGTCCGATCGAGAACTGTCATGTGACAAATTTGAACATGACGATGAATACGCCGGACAGCGGCATGGCGGTAGCCTACTGGATCGGTGGTCTTGTGGGTGCTCTGGACGGAAGTCAGCATATCGAGGAATGCAGCGCCTCCGGCACAATTAAGGAACTCTCCGGTAAAGGCTCCATCGGCGGTTTGATCGGTGAGCTGGGGAAGGCCGCTAAGATCACATACAGCCATGCTGATGTCGCATTGGATGTAAAATCTGATTATTACGGCGGTGCTAATGTCGGCGGCTTGATCGGCAAGGGAAACGGTAAGAACGACCCTGAGACTGTTATCAGCAACTGCTATGCAACGGGGAATGTCACCGGCGGTGCATATTCAGGCGGCTTTGCAGGCAGTCTTTATGGCCTGAATATCAAAAACTGCTACGCGACCGGCGAAGTAACGGGCGCTGCTGCATCGATGGCGACCTTTGCCGGAACAGACGCTTCTGACGAAGATGCATACGGCTCGGTCACGAACTGCTATACGACCGGTACGTTGAGTGGTAAAGCAGCCTATATGTATGCCTTTACGATGCAGCAAAAAGAGACTCCAAGAAGTCCGACTGAGAACTGCTATTTTGCAGATACCAACAGTGCGCTTATCAACTTGAATGAAACTACGGTTTTCAAAGCCTTGGCAGAAATGCAGACCGAAGGATTCAAAGACACGCTCAATGCAAATGATCCAGCAAACGGTTGGCTTTTCCGTGAGGGCAAAACACCCCTTTGCGGTGCAGAACCGGCGGATTACTCCGCGGTTGATGCTGCGCTGGACAAGATCCCCGCAGACCTGACGGCATACACCGACGAATCTATCAAGACGCTGAGCGCTGCGGCAGAAGCTGTGATTCGAGGTAAGGTCATCGCAAAGCAGACTGAAGTGGATGCAATGGCAAAAGCCATTGAAAATGCAATCGCAGCACTGGTCAAAAAGCCTTCTTCCGGTGGCGGTTTTTCTTCCGGCAGTTTCTTCCCGAGCTATCCCGTGACCACACCCGGCAAAACGGAGAACGGCACCGTGACCGTCAGCACGAAAAATGCTACCAGCGGCAGCACCGTGACGATTACCGTCAAGCCGGACGACGGCTTCAAACTGGATGAACTCACCGTGATTGACAAGAACGGAAATGAGCTGAAACTGACTGACAAGGGTAACGGCAAATATACCTTTACCATGCCCGCCAGCAAGGTTGAAGTCAATGCTACCTTTGTCAAGGAAGTTGAGACAAGCCCGTTCGGTGATGTGTCCACCAGCGCCTACTACTACAAGGCCGTGAAGTGGGCACAGAAAAAGGGCATTACCGGCGGTATCGGCAACGGTCTCTTTGGGCCGAACCAGCCTTGTACCCGCGCGCAAATCGTCACCTTCCTGTGGCGTGCCGCAGGTTCTCCCGTGGTGAACTACGCCATGAACATGAGCGATGTCCCCGAAGGCAGCTACTACGCCGAGGCCGTCCGCTGGGCGCTCAGCGAGGGCATCACCACCGGCACAACGGAGAACACATTCTCTCCCGACAGCGAATGCACCCGCGCTCAAGCCGTCGCGTTTCTGTTCCGCTACGCTGCGTCCGAGGCGGTCACCTTGCAGGAGCTGGTGTCCGGCTTCTCTGACGCCGATTCCGTTCCTGGCTACGCGCTTCCCGCGATGAACTGGGCGCTTGCTGAGGAAATCGTACAGGGCAACGGCAGCAAGCTCATGCCGAACGATTCCTGCACGCGTGCGCAGATTGTCACCTTCCTCTTCCGCGCATATCAGGGCAAATAAGCAATCGCAAAAAAGCAGCGGGGCGGCATAGGTCGCCCCGCTCCGCTCGCCAGCCTGTGAAGCACAGGCTGACGAGCTTATTTTTGGCAGAAAACATCCTTGGCAAATCTCGTCTCCATGCACTGTGCCAGATGGATTTTGATGCGCGTTGTCAAATTCCCGTAATTCATGAACAGCAAACTGAGTTTTGCTGATATTGCCCAATTTTGCATTATTTTATTATGCCAATGCAAAATGTAAAAATAACTTGCAACATCGGTTGCAGCAGCATTTGCACTAGGTTATACTGGTTGTAGAAAACAAAACAACGGCAGCCTATAATCAAGCAAAGGAAAGGAGCTGGTATGATGGTTTTGCAGCAGGAATCGTCATTCGCCCTTCATTGGGATATGCTGTGAGGAGAGAGGATTTTCCGGCAAGCGGTTTTCATGCCGCCGCCGGAAAATTTTTTATCTTCAGTCGAAGATAGACTCCACACCCCACTCTGTGACTGCGCCGGAAGATGCATCGACCGTGAAGTCATACTCCATCAGGTTGTAGACGATCTTGCCGTCATACTCCCAGCGGCCATCGTCAAAATCCAGCTTCCACTCGTAGATGTTCGCCGCGGTCGCACCGGGCACTTTGTTCAGTACAGTCTGTTTGGCCGTTGCCTCATCTACACTGACGGTGGTTGCGCCCTTTGCGCTAACATAGTTTTCAGCGTCGTAGTCATAGCTGACAACACTGCCGGTCGCAGCATCAATCTCATAGTCGTACTCCACGACTTTGCCGCCATCATTGGTCACAAATTCGACCTCATAGACCAGCTTGCCATTTTCATAGTCCTGCTCCGCTTTCGCGAAGGTCACTGCATCTGCTTTGAGTCCTGCGTGCTTCAGCGCCGTTTCTTTCGCCTGCTCCAGTGTGATCTGTCCGTTTGCGGCAGGCGTGGTTGTAGTCTGTCCGGCGGTCGGCTTTGTTGTTGCGGTGTTGTTCTGGTTCCCTGTCGCTGTGGAAGGCGTTGTTTCCGCAGGCTGTGTCACGACTGGCTGATCTCCGCTGGCCGGAAGGGTTGCTTCTCCAGTCTGAGACGCCGATGCATCCGTTGTCTGCTCCGGCTGAGCCTGGATCGGTTCCTCCCCTACCGGTGTTTTCGTAACTTTGACAATTTCTCCATCCGTTGCGTTGACCGCATAGTAATACGCATAGCCATCTGAAACAAACTGAACCTCATAGCATGTCGTAGTTCCCACATCACCCATCTGCGCACTGTAAGACTCCACATTTGCTGCATCGACATTTGCTGCATTGAGTGCCTTGCTCTGCGCCGCATCCATGCTGATATACGATGCCTTTGCCGACGGGATCATGGAGCAGGCTGTCATCGTAAGTGCCGTTACCACACCCATTGCGATCACGGCTGTTTTGCGAGAATTTCTTTTCTTCATGTTGTTACCTTAACCTTTCTTCCGGGTCTTTGTAGAACAGACTTTTCATCTGCGGACGTTTTTGGGGAGGCTTGGGCAAGAGTGCTTTTTGGCGTAGCCGTTCCTGATGCTCTGCTTCCTTTTTCTGCAACATCTCCTCATATTCTTCGAGGATCTCCTGTCGTTCTTCTTCTGTGATCTGCGTCAGCAAAATTCCATAAGAAATTTTTAATTCCCGCGCCTTCCATGTCATGACATCGACCGGATTGACTGCCATCCAAGCCGCCTCCTTTCCGCATTGTCCGTGTGCGATAATTGGCCTTGCAAGGCCATTTATCGCGCATTTCCCTAAATAATGTATATTATTAAAACATTCTTGGAATATTTGCGCCATATTACAGCACTTTTTGCGTTTTGTCAAGGCCGTAGAATTCTCTGTTTGTCCACGCTTCCGTCATTCTATGGCGAATTACACAAAGTTTTCTTTTCCCCTTCTGTCTATATTTCACGACTCTCTTTCTCTCCTCTTGACAACCTGCTCGCCATCTTGTATATGAAGAAGTCGTTGTGATCACAATTTCCTCGAAACTCTCCGGTACATACCAGAGCGCCATGATTGCAGCGGCCGGATGCAGCAGTGTTTATGTGGTGGACAGTGAAAATGCCTCTGTCGGCTGCGGCATTCTTGTGGGCTTAGCACTTCGCTATCTTCGTGACGGCATGACCGCTTCGGCCATTGCAGAAAAACTTCAGGAAGATAAAAAGAAAATTGTTGTAATTGCGCTTCTGGATACACTGGAATACCTCAAGCGAGGTGGCCGGATCTCCAAGGCCGCCGCCTTTGCCGGTGGTCTATTGAACATCAAGCCCGTTATCTCCATCGCTGATGGTGAGATCCAGCTTCTTGGCAAGGCCCGCGGCTCCAAAATGGGGAATAATCTTCTCGCCCAGCAAATTCAAAAAGTCGGCGGGATCGACTTTACAAAACCGGTACTCCTTGGCTATACCGGCCTGTCTGATGTTCTGTTGCAGAAGTACATTGAGGACAGCAGTTATCTTTGGAGTGCTTCCCTTGATGCCGTTCGCTATGTGAGCATTGGAAGCGTCATTGGCGCCCATGCAGGCCCCGGTGCGATTGCTGTGGCCTTTTTCCGAAAATATGCGTCTTGAAAAACACCTTTTTGCTTTTTCCATGATGAGCCATCTCATTCAAAATCCCATCAAACACCAATCTGGACGGCAGGCATTGTTCAACAACAATGCCCGCCCCCTCCTCTTTGCTCTGATTGGCATCTGCTTCAAAACTGTATCTGTGCTTGGTTTTTCCACCTTCACACATCTTATGGATCAATTTGATGCCATTCTTGTTCTGAAAGATGGTCAGCTCACAGAAGCGGGAACATTCCGAGAACTCATGGCAAAGCAGGGCACTTGCTACAATCTTGTAAATAAGCTCACTTTGTAACAGTATCTTACTGGGAGAATATCATGCAGATTCAAACCCACAGTCCGGAAGAGACGGAAGCCGTTGGCCGCAAGCTGGCAGTGCAATTGCAGCCGGGCGATGTTCTCGCCTACTACGGCGACCTTGGCGCGGGCAAGGCCGCGTTCACCCGCGGCCTGGCCGCGGGTCTTGGTGTAACCGAGCCGGTCACCAGTCCCACCTACACCATCGTCAACGAATACCTCAGCGGCCGTCTGCCGCTGTTCCATTTCGATATGTACCGCCTTGGCTCCGCCGACGAGCTGTTCGACATCGGCTGGGAGGATTATCTCGCGCGCGGCGGCATCTGCGCCGTGGAGTGGAGCGAAGGAGTCTTATTTTGAGCCGAAGTTCAAACTGCTGTTTGAAAACCAGCAGGCCACGCTGGAGCAACTTGCCCCTAAGAGCCGCCTTGAGGAACTCGAAGATGAGGTTGCAGTTCTGCGCGCAGCCGTTCGCCAGCACAGCACGGAAATTGCCAAACTAAAACAGGCATGAATCCACAGCCCGGCAGGTTTCCCCTGCCGGGCTTCGCTATTTGAATTATTTTGTATTATAAGCTGTTTTCGGCAAACCGAAAGTCAAGCAAACGAGTCCCACTGGTGGTTTCTGTTCAGGCTTGTATCCTCATTGTCACAAAAGAGCAGTCCATCGTGAATGATATGCTCCCTCTATGAGAGACAGTGAAATAAAACACTGT
>CDZT01052347.1_pt1 | contig 47994 bp, 48 predicted proteins | sample 557531 | NCBI WGS metagenome assembly CDZT01 (sample SAMEA3182066, study PRJEB8094) | gut metagenome | biome: human; feature: gut; material: Stool; isolation source: human stools | place: Canada | collected 2013-03-05
GACTGGCTTTTTTGCCATTTCATCTATAGTGTTCGGCAATCATGGAGGTGCTGCCCAGATTTGAACTGGGGAATGAAGGTTTTGCAGACCTTTGCCTTACCACTTGGCCACAGCACCGAATATGAAAAAAGGAATGCGATGAGGCATTCCTATTTTATTTGGAGCGGGTGACGAGGCTCGAACTCGCTACCTCCACCTTGGCAAGGTGGCGCTCTACCGGATGAGCTACACCCGCATAATGTGGTGCCTCCGGTCGGAGTTGAACCAACGACACGCGGATTTTCAGTCCGCTGCTCTACCTACTGAGCTACAGAGGCATGTTGAGGCGAGATAAACTCGCCTCATCATACATTATGGCGACCCGGAACAGACTCGAACTGTCGACCTCCAGCGTGACAGGCTGGCGTGCTAACCGACTGCACCACCGGGCCAGATAAATGGTGGAAAGTACAGGGCTCGAACCTGTGACCCCTTGCTTGTAAGGCAAGTGCTCTCCCAGCTGAGCTAACCTTCCGTTCCACACAAGCCGCTCTTGCGGCGCCGCATCTCTCAGCGACATCAATATTATAATCAGGTCGACCCCAAAAGTCAAGCATTTTTTTCAAAAAACGCAAACAAATTTTTGCACGTCCAAAAAGTTTGGTTTTTTGTCCTATTTCCGGGAACTTACAACGTCTCGTCGTAATAGAGCCCGAAGCTTGCAAAGACAGACTCCTGTATGCTATCATAGCTCGTGCCGGAATCTGCGGGCGCGGAGAAGCACAGCGCGTAACAGTAGTGCTCGTCGCAAAGCATCGCCGCACGGTAGAGCCGGTCGCCGCCGTCCGTTTCCGCGCTCCATGCGAACTGATATTCCGGCAGGGAAAAGCGCGTGGTGCGGATGAGATCGAAGCGGTCTGCGTCCAATCCTGTGAGCTGGCGGATCGCGTCTTCGTGGTCAGGCGTTTCAAATACCGTCGCAGAAATTTCATATGAGCCGTCCGGGGCGGTATACTGTCGGGACAGCCCGTCCGGCGAAAAGACGCCGCTCATCGCACCATCGGGCACGGCAAAGACGATCGTGGACGGATGGCGGGGCTGCTGACAGACAAATTCGTCGTCGACGGTTTCCCAGACGGGAACGCGGCTCACGCAGGCGCAAAGAAGCACCGTCAGCGCGAGTGCGAGCATGGAAGCATACACAGAACGCATAACAAAACCTCCGGGTTTGGAAAGAGTAGGGGGAGAACATGAAACAGGTGCTTGGCTGTTATCTGCTTTTAATAAATGCAATTGGGCTTCTGATTATGTGCATCGATAAGCTTCTGGCAAAAAAACAGGTCCGGCGCGTGCCGGAGCGGACGCTGCTTTGGATCGCGGCGCTGGGCGGGAGCTTCGGGAGCCTTCTTGGCATGATGCTTGCGCACCACAAGACGCGCAAGCCCAAATTCTATATCACCATCCCGCTGCTTCTCGCGCTGCAAGCCGCCGCCGTGGGATGGTACTACCTGAAATGACAAAAAACCTGCCGGGGACGGTTCCTCGACAGGTTTTATTTTTGCTTTTCAGGAAATTGCGCCGTTGCCGGTTCTATTCAGGCAGCTCACATCGTCGCGCAGGATGAGCACATAGCCGGGCCGGTAAGCGCGGATGTAATCGGAGAGCGCCGCGCCGTCAAAGTGCCGGTAATCAAGGCTGTGCATCTCGTCAAAATCGAAGACAGCCAGCGGCTCGAGCGCATTTGTAAACGAGTCTCCGACAATCAGGATTTTGGGAAGCTCCGGCCGGTTCGTTTTTACAATCGTTTCGCCGATATCGCCGCCCATGTAGTCGGTGTAGAGGCTCTGGCCGGACGCGTGGATTTGAATGAGCGGCGTGTCGGAGGCCTTTCCGTTATCCTCCCGCGTATAATCGGGGAACGCGTCCTGCAAGACCTGCATCGCTTCGCGGACGGGAGACAGGCCGTAGAGCTTGCGGTTATAGGTTCCAAGCAGCTCGCTGCCAGTGTCCATGATCGTCCGTTCACTTGCCTGAAGGCCGAACGCCTCGCAGACAGTTTCATACGTCAGATACGCACCGCGAAGGGTGTAATGGTGGTCAACGCGGCTGTAATAGGGAATAGGGTCTTCGAGCGCGGCAAAAACGCCCGTCATATCGAACGCCGGAATCCCGGCCTCTTGCAGCGCAGATAGGAGTGCGTCCCGGTTTTTTTTCGTTTCGAGCGCCGGGTTTTCCATCCAATCGGGATAATACGCGGCGTAGACTGTGCGCTGCTCGGGAACGAGCGTGTATAAAAGCTGCGCGCCCACCTCGTCTGCCGCGGATTTTACGCTTTGAAGCCCTTCCGCAATCGAAACTGCCTGCGCCTCGCGCGCTTCCCCGGAGAGTTTCGCGGAAAAGCCCGGCGCGGGCAATAAAACGGTATCGCCCAGCACCACATCATGCACGGCCGGACGGTGCAGAAGCTTCATCTGAAGCAGCGTGTCAAGCTTCAAAAGCTGCCTGCGCGCAAAGATATGGTCACTGTAAAATGTTTCTAAGTTCTGCACCAGCGTCCCGTCCAGCATGCTCTGCAAGGACCCCTCCGGCACATCTGCCAGTGCCCGGTTTTCCTCCACCGACCAGCCGGAGGGCGATTCTACAAGCCCATAGAGCGTAAGCGCCGGGACAAGCAGTAACGCCGCAAAGAAGAGCAATGGCAGCAGGAGCTTTGTTTTTGTCTTCATACCCGCCTCCTAAAACTGCGCGTAGATGAACGCCTGCATCCCGGAACCCGCCATGCTCAAAACGGAAAGGCCGAGAACAACGAGCAAAAAGAGCAGCCGACCGGCGCGTCCCGCCTTTGTTTTACCAAGCGCCGCCCAAACTGACGTACCGAGATTCGTGGACAGCAGCAGGCAGAGCACCAGCTGCACGCCGTATTGCCGGATGCAAAGCGCCAGCCAGGAAAGCGCGTCCGGCGCGCCCATTCCGGGGACGAATAACGCCCGCAGGAACGAGAACGCATAGGGAAGGCTGGGACTCCGGAAGAAGATCCACCCGATGAGCACGGCGAGCATCGCGTACACATGCCGCAAAATGCCCGGGAGCTTCGCGAGTGCCTGTCCCCAGACCAGCTTCTCCAAGCTCAGCAGCACGAAGAACCACAGCCCCCAGCAGACAAACGTCCAGTTTGCCCCGTGCCAGAGCCCCGTGAGGCTCCAGACGGCAAAAAGGTTCCAAACCAGCCGCCCCTTGGAGCATCGGCTGCCGCCGAGCGGAATGTACACATAGTCCCGGAACCAGGAGGATAGACTCATGTGCCACCTGCGCCAGAAATCCGTGACGGAGTCCGCCATGTAGGGGTGGTTGAAATTTTCGGGCAGCGTAAAGCCAAACAGAAGCGCCAGCCCCAGCGCCAGATCGGTGTAGCCCGAGAAGTCAAAATAGATTTGCAGCGCGTAACAGATCGCGCCCGTCCACGCATAGACCGGAGAGAGCGCGGAAGATGGCAGCGAGAACGCCTCCTGCGCGATGGCCCCCGCGGCAGAAGACAGCAGCGCTTTTTTGCCAAGCCCGAAAATCAGCCGCGTCACGCCCGCGTTCAGGCCGTCAGCGGTGATGCTGCGCGTATCCAATTGCGCGGAAAATTCGCCATACCGGCAAAGCGGCCCCTGCGCCGCCTTGGGGAAAAAGAACGCATAGAGAAGAAATCTATCAAACCGTCGCTCCGCCGGTATGTAGCCCCGGTACACGTCCGCCAGATACGAGATCAGAAGAAACGTCAGAAACGACACGCCGAGGGGCGCGGGAAGAAGCGACACGGTTGGAAGCGAGAGAGCCCCCAGCAAGAAGTTCGTATACTTGAAATAGCAAAGCAGCCCGGCACAGAAGAGAACGCCGAGCGTAAAAACCGTTTTCCGCGCCTTGGGCGATTTGTTCCTCGCAAGAAGCCGGGCAAAAGCGTAAACTGCCAGCGTTTCCAGAAGTCCCGCCAGAAAGCCCGCCAAGCCGCTCGCCGCGCAGAAGAACACGCTGAGAAAAAGCAGCGCCGCGTTCTGCCCGGGAAGCCTTTTTCTCAAAAGCAGCAGGAAAAGCAGGCTTACCGGCAGGAACGCGAAGAGAAATGTGAAGCTTGTCAGCTGCATGTTCAATGCTTTTTCCGGGGCTTCGGGCGCAGCGGGCGCTTGTTGCCGTGGTCGTCTACAATGTAGGTGTTATCGAGCTGCGCGCGCAGATTCTGCCGGAAGGCGGCCAAATATTCCTGCCGCAGCCGGTCGCGCTCAATGGTTTCTTCTTCGGTGAGCCCCTCGGTTTTCGCCTTGTGGGCAAGTTCGTTGATGCGCTCCACGCGGGATTTTTCCATAGTAAAACACTCCTTTTCACTCATAGGAATCGTGAAATTTCGATGCTGATGCGGCCCTTTTTTGTGTTGCCGCCGATGGTTTCGAGTTTGATTTTTCCAAGGCCGCGGATGGAAATCACGTCGCCCTCTTGAACCTGTTTGTCACCCTTCATGCAGGGGAGATAATTGAGTTCGGCCTTTCCCGCCGCAATATAATCGGCCGCCTTGCCGCGCGAGATGGAAAAGCCGGAGGAAACGATGCCGTCTAAGCGGAGGGACGGCACGGTGTCGCGCACGGTCTTGACGGACTGCTGCGGAACGTGAAGCCCGGAGAGCTCAAGTTCTTCTAAGTGAAGCTTTGTCCGCCCGGCGGAACCGAGATTTTGCAGCACGTAGGGGAGAATTTCCCTTAAAACGAGAAAGTCGCACGAACCTTCGCCGACATAGATATCCCCGACCGTCTCGCGCTTGATGCCGCTTCCCATGAGGCTTCCGAGAAAGTCGCGGTGGGTAAGCTTGTCGTTTTCAAAAAAGCTTGCGCGCACGGCGGCAATGGGGCCGTCCTGGGAGTACAGCCAGCTCTCGTCCAAATACTCCGGCAGATAGCAGCAGACCTCGCGCTCGGAAAGCTCCGTCCCGCCAAAAAACCGGAAGTCCTCGCCCCGCAAAAGCTCCTGCGCAAGCATCTGCTCGCGCTTGGAAAGAAAGCAGGTGCTCGCCGGGACGTTCCGCTGCGCGGCCGTCGTGATGCGCTCATAGACACGCGCCAGCAGGACCTCGTCCTCTTTCGATTGCGCAAGGCGCGCGATTTTTTCCCGTCTGTCCACCATATCACCTCGTTTTTCAGATATTGTATCAGGCGCGCGGAAAAAATGCAATCCTACCGATACCGCGCGATTTTCCGCTTGGCAAAGCCGCCGTTTTCGATTATACTAAACTAGAAAATAACCTACGAAACACAAGAGGAACAAGGCTATGAAGGTACTCATTATCGGCGGCGGCGCGAGCGGCATGATGGCGGCTTTGTCGGCGCTGGAAAACCCGAACAATACCGTGACGCTTTTAGAGCGGCAGAGCCGCGTGGGCAAAAAGCTGCTCGCGACCGGAAACGGCCGCTGCAATCTCACGAACCGCAACATCCGTTTGTCGCACTACCACGGCGAGCAGCCCGAGTTTGCGCGTTTCGCGCTGGAGAGCTTCTATGTCGGACGGACGCTTGCGTTTTTTGAGCGGCTCGGCCTTCTGACCGTGACCGAGGACTCGGGCAAGGTCTACCCCCTTTCCGATCAGGCGTCCAGCGTTCTTGACGTTCTGCGCTTTGCGCTCTCAGCGCAGGGAGCGAACATCGTGACCAGCTGCGACATTGTCGAGGTCAAGCACAAGGCAAGAGGCTACGAGGCGCTGTCCGCGACAGGCGAAACGTATTTTGGCGACAAGCTGATCATCGCCTGCGGCGGAGCCGCCGGAAAGAAGCTCGGCGGCAGCAAATCAGGCTACCATCTACTCGAGCAGCTCGGCCACGGCACGACAGCGCTTTTCCCCAGTCTCACGCAGATCAAAACAGACCCCACGTATGTCAAAGCCCTCAAGGGCGTGCGCGCCGACGCGCATGTGAGATTGCGTAAAGATGACGAGACCCTGCAGGACAGCTTCGGCGAGGTGCAGTTTACCGACTTCGGCCTCAGCGGCCCCGAGGCCTTCACGCTCTCGCGCGCGGCAGCGACCGGCGGAGAGGGACAGGAGCTTGCGCTGGACTTCTTCCGGGAGTACGGAGACAGTGTGCTTTTGGACATGCTGCAGGAAAAACGCGAAAAGCTTCCCGAGCTTGCAGTGGAGGACTTGTTCGCGGGTATGCTCCAGTCGCGGCTCGGCAGAATAATCGTCAAGCGTGCGGGGCTCAAATATCAGACGAAGCTCAAAGAGCTCACCGACGAGCAGCTGCTCGCCTGCGTCAAAACCGGCAAGTGGTTCACGCTGGAAGTTACCGGCGTCATGGGCTTTGACAGCGCGCAGGTGACCGCGGGCGGCGCGAGAACGCGCGAATTTGACGCAAGGACGTTAGAAAGCACCAAAAATCCCGGCCTTTTCGTCTGCGGTGAGCTTCTGGATATCGACGGCGACTGCGGCGGGTTTAACCTCCAGTGGGCGTGGTCGTCCGGCTTCTTGGCCGGCAAGCTCGGAGAAGGAGAATACGCATGATTCGCATCCGGGATATTTCGCTTCCGCCCCAGCAGGACATGGCGCAGCTCGTCTACGCCGCGGCAAGGCAGCTTCGCATCGACCATACACAGATCAAGCAGCTGGACATCAAAAAGCGTTCGGTCGACGCGCGGAAGAAAAACGACGTGCGGCTCATCTACACCGTGGACGTGCTGGTCAAGGGCCGCGAGGATAAGATTTTAAAGATGGCGCACAACCCGAAGGCCGCCATCGCGCAGGAAAAGCTCTATACTCCGCCCAAGGGAAAGGCCGCACCGGTGGACCGCCCTGTCATCGTGGGCTTCGGCCCGGCGGGCATGTTCTGCGCGCTCGTTTTGGCGCAGGCGGGATACCGGCCGATCGTCCTCGAGCGCGGACAGGACGCGAAGACACGGCAGGAAATCGTGCAGAAATTCTGGGAGACCGGCGAACTCGACCCTTCGTGCAACGTACAGTTCGGAGAGGGCGGCGCGGGCACGTTTTCGGACGGCAAGCTCAACACAGGCGTGAACAATCCGCGCAACTACTGGGTGCTCGAGCAGTTTGCAAACGCGGGCGCAGGCGCGGAGATTCTCTTTGACGCAAAGCCCCACATCGGAACAGACGTTTTGGTGAACGTCGTGCAGAATCTGCGCGAGGAGATCATCGCCCTTGGCGGAGAAGTCCGCTTCGGCGCGAAGCTCACGGCAATCAAAACAGAAGGTGGCCGCGTCACGGGCGCGGTCTATGAAACAGCGGACGGCGAGCAGGAGATTTCCTGCCGCGATCTCGTTCTGGCGCTGGGGCACAGCGCGAGAGATACGTTCCGGATGCTGGAAAAATCGGGCGTTCCCATGCAGCCGAAGGCGTTTTCGATGGGCGTTCGCATCGAGCACCCGCAGCGCATGATTAGCGACAGCCAGTACGGTGCGTTTGCGGAGAACCCGGCGCTCGGTGCGGCGGACTATAAGCTGAACGTCAAGCTCCCGGACGGCACAAGCGCGTACACGTTCTGCATGTGCCCGGGCGGCTATGTGGTCGCGGCGGCATCCGAAGAGGGGGGCGTGGTCACAAACGGCATGAGCAACTGCGCGCGAGACGGCCAGAACGCGAACGCCGCGCTTCTCGTCACGCTGAGCCCCGAGGACTTCCCGGACAAGGGAACGCTCGGCGGCGTACGGTATCAGCAGCAGCTCGAGCGGGCAGCTTTTGCGGCAGGCGGGAAGAATTATCACGCGCCTGCGCAGCTGGTGGGGGATTTTCTCGCACACAGGCCGAGCACGGCGCTTGGAAGCGTTCAGCCGACGTATCTCCCCGGCGTGACGCTCTGCGATCTGCATGAGGTTCTTCCGGAGCGTATCACGAAGGTACTGGAGAACGCACTGCCGGAGCTCGACAAAAAGCTTCACGGCTTTGCAGCCCCCGATGCTGTCATGACCGCGCCGGAGACCAGAAGCTCGTCTCCCGTGCGAATCTTGCGCGGGGAGAACCGGCAGTCCGACATTTCCGGCCTCTACCCCTGCGGCGAGGGCGCAGGCTACGCGGGCGGCATCATGTCCGCTGCCGTCGACGGCATTCTGACCGCCGAGGCTATTTTGAATGAATAAAGAGATCCGGGGTGGACAGACCACCCCGGTTTTTGTATTCAAAAATCGTGCCGCGCACCGCCATCCGCGCCGATGGCCTCAAAAATGCGGACGATTTCTTCGACTTTCTGAAAGCATGTTTCATCCGGTGTGTCTTCATCGAGCACGCGGCGGATGGCGCAGAGCGCCTGACAACAGCGTTCACGCAGCAGCGGCTGCATCGCCTGCTCGGAAATCTTGCGTTCATCGTAGACAGTATCAAGCAGGATGGATTTTTCAATCTGGCGCAAGAGCGCGGTATCCAGTTCCATAATGTAATTCCTCCAAGTTCATAATATTTTTGATTTGCACTGATATAGTGCAAGAATATCAGAAAATTACCATAAAATCAACACCGTATTGTTCGAATTTGGTGCAAGGCGGTTTGATTGAGATGGACATGGGATATGCAAGGCATGTGGGCAAAACCATCCGCTCACTTCGGATGCAGCAAAAGCTCTCGCAGGAGCAGCTTGCGGCGAAGGTTCAGCTTCTGGGCTGCGATCTGACGCGAAGCGCGCTGGCAAAAATCGAGTGCGGCCAGAGAAGCATCTACCCGGACGAGCTCAAAGCGCTGCATCTTGCGTTGAACGCTCCCTATGACACGCTGCTTCCGTAATGCTCGTAGGGGCGGACGACCCTGTCCGCCCGCAGAAAAATCTGTTTTTTTACGAAAATCTCCGGCGAATTCGACACTTCCCAAGGGCGGACAGAGGCGTCCGCCCCTACGGAAATTTTGAAAATTCCCCGTTATATGTGTATGGGAAATTCCCTGTTGCATTCTTTTGCTCCTTTGGGTATAATACGACTATAATCACAAATAGGAGGCCACAATCATGGCTGTAAAAATTGAAAAGTCCACCATTATCGGCGACGTGCTCGACATCGCGCCGCAGACTGCGCCGCTGTTCATGGCCATCGGCATGCACTGCCTGGGCTGCCCGTCGTCCCGCGGCGAGACCGTGGAAGAGGCCTGCATGGTGCACGGCGTTGACGCCGATGCGTTCCTTGCGCAGGTCAACCGGTTCCTCGAGGCCAGCGAGGAAGCAGGTATCTGAGAAAAAGCAAAAGGCGGCTTCGGCCGCCTTTTTTCGTGATACGGACAGAAATGGAGTACATATGAAGCTGCCGATTTCGAAACGGCTTTTATGCTGCGCGTCGATGGTCCAGTCTGGTGCGCGCGTGGCGGATATCGGAACCGACCATGGATATCTGGGGATTTATCTGCTGCAGACGGGCGCGGCGAGGCACGTGATCGCGTGCGATCTGCGCAAAGACCCACTGGAAAACGCCAGACGCAACGCGAAGCTTTTCGGTGTGGACGGCGAGATGGAGCTCCGGCTCTCGGACGGACTCGAAAAAATCCTTCCGGACGAGGTCGATACCGTTGTCATGGCGGGCATGGGCGGCGATCTGATCCAGAGAATCTTATCGCAGTGCCCGTGGCGCAAGCGGGAAGGATTGCAATTCATTTTGCAGCCGCAGAGCGCGGGCAATGTCCTGCGGCGCTGGCTGTGCGAGGATGGATTTGAGATTCAGCGCGAGGAGCCCGTGCAGGACGGGCATTTTTTATATACCGTCATGGCCATCCGGCAGGGCGCACCTTCGCCGCTCACACCTGGGACGGAGTACGCTTCGCCTGCGTTACTTGCAAGCAAAAGTCCGTTGGTTGGAACCTATCTTGCGCGTGTGGAAAACGCCCTGCAGGAGACGGTTCGTGGGCTTACGAACGCGGAAAAGCAGCGCCCCGAGCGGCTGGCGTATTTTGGTCAGGCGCTGCTCGAAATTCAGGAAATGAGGAAAAACTATGCCGACCATCCGTGAAATTTATGACGTTTTGTTTGACTTTGCGCCCGCTTACATGAAGATGGACTGGGACAACGTGGGGCTCGTGTGCGGAAAATTTGACACCGAGGTCCACAGGATCCTCGTCGCGCTTGATCCGATGATGGACGTGTTCGAGGAGGCGAAGGCGCTTTCCTGCGAGCTTGTCGTGACGCACCATCCGCTGATTTTCCAGAACATCAAGCAGGTGAACAGCGACAGCTACGACGGGCGGAATCTCTTGTATTTGATCGAAAACGGCATCGCGAGCCTGAATCTGCACACGAATCTTGATTGCTGCCCCGGCGGGGTCAACGACGTGCTTGCATCTCGGCTGGGACTGGCGGATATTGAGATTCTGAACCCCGTCGGCACGGACGCGAAGGGACGGCCTTATGGGCTTGTACGCATGGGTGAGGTGGCCGAGCAGCCCCTTGCGGCGTTTGCAGCCTTTGTCAAGCGGGTGCTGTCCTGCCCGGGCGTCCGATTTTCCGATGCGGGAAAGCACGTGCGTAAGGTCGCCGTCGGCGGCGGAAGCTGCGGCAGCGAGATCGGCGACGTGATTGCTGCGGGCTGCGATACGTTCGTAACGGCAGATCTCAAGTACAATCACTTTGAAGAGGCAAAGTACCGCGGCCTCAATCTCATTGACGCGGGACATTTTGAGACGGAGAACCCCGTCTGCGACGTGCTGGAGGGGATTTTGCGGGAGGCCTTCCCGGAAATTCCGGTTTTCCGCGCGCGGACGCACCGGGATGAGACGCAATTTCTGTAATTTGTGCGGCAAACAGTTGATTTCTGCTGTGCGGCTGTGATAAAATAACAGGCGATATTGTAACGAAGGGAAGAAACCACATGTCCGGACATTCCAAGTGGCATAACATTCAGAAAACGAAGGGCGCGCAGGACGCAAAGCGCGCGGCGGCCTTTACCAAAATTTCGAAGGAAATGATCGTTGCCGTCAAAGAAGGCGGTGGCGTGGCAGACCCTGCCTATAACTCCCGTCTGGCGACCGTCATCACCAAGGCCAAGGCGGCCAACATGCCGAACGACAACATCAAGCGTGTGCTCGAAAAGGCGGCTTCCGCCGGTCAGGGCGACAGCTACGAGTCCATCACCTACGAAGGCCACGGCCCGAGCGGCGTTGCCGTCATCGTCGAGACCATGACCGACAACCGCAACCGCACCGCGGGCAACATCCGCCACCATTTCGATAAATACGGCGGAAGCCTCGGCGTGAACGGCTGCGTGAGCTGGGCGTTCGACAAGAAGGGCGTCATCGTCATCGACAACGAGGAAGAAGAGCTCGAGGAAGACGCGGTCATGATGGATGCGCTCGACGCGGGCGCTGCCGACTTCCAGCCGGAAGAGGGCTGCTTCACGGTCTACACCGACCCCGCTGATTTCAACGACGTGGCCAAGGCGCTCGAGGACAAGGGCTACAAGTTCGAGTCCGCGCAGATCGAAATGGTGCCGCAGAACTATCAGAAGTTGGAAAACCCCGAGGATATCTCCAACATGGAAAAGATGCTCGATATCTTCGAGGACGATGACGACGTGCAGAATGTGTGGCACAACTGGGATCAGGATTGAGTTTGAAACAGCAAGCGCCTCAGGGGAACCTGGGGCGTTTTTGCGTGCAGCGACACGCTGCATTGTTGTTTTGACCAAAAGTTCACGTTCTGTTTTGTGAAATTCGTCAGCCACGCCGAAGTTTTTTCTTTCGCGCAAAAGGGAATTGACAAGCGGCAAAAAAGTGCGTATCTTAGTGCCATCATCATCTGGCAACTGCTATGAACAGGACACGACTTCCCCGCAGCACCGTTTCCAGAAAGCCGTCGGTTGTGCGAGACGGCAGCAAGGAGCGGGACGGTTATCCCCTGCGAGCAGCTTTGGCAAAAGCGGATTTCTCTAGGCCGCGAGTAGTCGGAGCCGGTTTCCCACCGTTAGAAGGGAGCGCCGTGTCAGCGGCGAATGAGCGGCAGGTTTTCCTGCAAGCAAAGTGGTAACGCGGAAGTATATTTGTTATGCCTTCGTCTTTGCATGGGTGCGTTTTTTGGGAACGTACCGGCAAGGATGAGGGCTTTTTTCGTGGCAAAAACCGGGTGAGAGCAATTTCCTGTGAAAGAAGGAACTTTTATGAACACACTCGTCATCGTATTGCTGGCAGCCGTCGTGCTGTTTGCGGCCTATGTACTCTATGGGCGCTGGCTGGCAAAGAAGTGGGGCATTGACCCGGCAGCCAAGACCCCTGCCGTGCGGAAAAACGACGGCAAGGACTATGTGCCGACGAACGGCTGGACGGTTTTCAGCCATCAGTTCTCGTCCATTGCGGGCGCGGGCCCTGTCACGGGCGCGATTCAGGCGGCAGCCTTCGGCTGGGTGCCGGTTTTGTTGTGGGTGCTCATCGGCGGCATCTTCTTCGGCGCGGTCACAGACTTCGGTGCGCTCTACGCCTCGGTCAAGAACGAAGGCAAGTCCATGGGCATGCTGATCGAAAAGTACATCGGCAAGCTCGGAAGAAAGCTGTTTCTTCTTTTCTGCTGGCTCTTCTGCGGCATTGTCATCGCGGCGTTCGCGGACATGGTGGCGGGCACATTCAATGCGTATACGGTTGTTGACGGCGTGACGCAGCTGGCGGAGGCGGCGCAGACGAACGGCGCGGCCGGCATGGTCTCAATCATGTTCATGGTCTTTGCCGTGGTATTTGGCCTCGTTCAGAAAAAGTGGAACCTCTCGGGTTGGAAGGAAGCAGTGCTCGGCGTTCTGTTCATCGCCGCCTCCTTTGCCGTCGGCATGAACTGTCCGCTCATCTACGGCAAGTCGACCTGGAGCTATATCACGTTCGTCTACATCTTCTTCGCGGCTGTGCTTCCAATGTGGCTTCTCAAGCAGCCGCGCGACTACATGACGACGTTCATGTTCATCGGTATGATCGCGGGCGCAGCCGTCGGCCTTCTGGTCGCGCACCCCACGATGAACCTTCCGGCGTTCACGAGCTTCAACACGTCTCTTGGCTCGATGTTCCCGATTCTGTTCGTCACGGTGGCCTGCGGCGCAGTCTCCGGCTTCCATAGCCTCGTCTCCTCCGGCACGTCTTCGAAGACGGTTGAAAACGAGAAGGACATGCTCAAGGTCGGTTACGGCGCAATGGTGCTCGAGAGCTTGCTTGCGGCTCTGGCGCTTTGCGTGGCCGGTGCGGCGGCAGCAGCAGACGGCACGCCCGCAGCGGGCACCCCGTTCCAGATCTTCAGCCGCGGCGTTGCAGGCTTCTTTGAGATGTTCGGCGTTCCGAGCTACGCGGCGACGGTCTTCATGACCATGTGCGTTTCCGCGCTGGCGCTGACGAGTCTGGATGCTGTTGCAAGAATCGGCCGCATGAGCTTCCAGGAGCTCTTCTCCGTGGACGATATGGCGCATGCTGAGCCGTGGCGCAAGCTCCTTTGCAACACGCATTTCTCGACGGCTCTCACGCTGGCGTTCGGCTTCCTGCTCACCCAGATCGGCTACGCGAATATCTGGCCGCTCTTCGGCTCTGCCAACCAGCTTCTCTCCGCGCTCGTGCTCATCACGCTGTGCGTCTTCCTGAAGGTCACGGGCCGCAGCAACAAGATGCTCTTCCCGCCGCTCATCATCATGCTCTGCGTGACGTTTACGGCGCTTGTCCAGCGGCTTCTTGCGATGGTCAAGGCCATTCAGGCAGCAGCTTCCACCACCATCCCGGCCGGCGAGACGACCTGGGGCGCGGTGTTCATCGCGAACGGCCTGCAGCTGATCATCGCGGTGCTGCTCATCGTGCTGGGCCTGACGATCGTTGTCAACGCCCTCAAGAGCTACGCGAAGAGCGAGTCCGGCAGCGAAAAGGCCAAGGCCTGATTCATCTATCAAGAAACGAACCCCGCTTCCACAAAAAACGTGGAGGCGGGGCTTTGTCTACGTGCTTGCGCCGAAAAATGCCCCCTCTATGGTGTCCATAGAGGGGGCATTGCGTGTGATTGCTGGAAACTTATTCGGCCTTGGGCTCGTCGGCTGCGACCTCGATTTTAATTTCGGGGGTCTCGGCGGGAGCGGCTTCCTCTTCCTTCGACGCTTCGCAGCAGCAGGGCGTTTCCGCAGCAGCCGCATCCTCTGCCTTGGGCTCCGCGTCCTCAAAGTCGGCCTCGCAGGCAGTTCCCGACGCGGCAGGCGCTTCATCGGCGGCCTTTACATCGTCGATGTAGTCCTTGAGCTCGGCAATGAGCTTCTTGGATTCGTCGATCTTCTGGCACCACGGAAGGTACTCCGCCGTGTCCATCTCTTCGCCGACTGCGTAGTCGCGATAGTAGAGCTTGCCGAGCTGGGCTTCAGCCTTGCGGATCTTATCTTCCTCGGCGTAGATGGAGACGTTTGCCTTGGCGACGGCAGCCAGAACCTTGGCCTTCTGGGTCGCGGTCTGGGCAGCGCCCATCGCAAAATTCTTGACGCTTTCAAAATTTTCAGACAGATTCATAGTAAATACTCCCTTCTAGGTTGTTGCATTTCTGATTTCGATTATATCACACTTTTCAGAATGTGTGGTATCTTTGCGCACTTTTTTCAAAAAGTTCACATTTCGTCGGGCTTTTCGTCCTGCGTGTCAGGCGATTCATGGATGCGGTTCGCAAAAAGGTTCTCGGGCTTCGGCTTTTTCTTCAAAAGTACGAACGCAATTGCGCCTGCGGCTGCGATGAACGATACCGCCGCAACGAGCTGGCTGACGCGGATGCCGGTCGAGAACAGATAGAGGCTGTCCGTGCGCAGGCCTTCGATCCACGCGCGCCCAAGGCCATACCACGCGACGTAAAGCAAAAACACCTCGCCGTCGAACTTGCGCTTCTTGCAGTAGAAATGAAGACCGATAAAGCCCACAAGGTTCCAGACAGATTCATACAGGAATGTCGGATGGTAGTAGGTGATATTGCCCGCTGCGTCGGCAAGACCCATTTTGAAAAACGAGTCCGTCACGCTGCCGTGCGCTTCGCGGTTCATGAAGTTGCCCCACCGGCCGCAGATCTGGCCGATGATCACACCCATAGAGGCGTTGTCGAGCATGACCAGCGGCGGGATCTTCTTCACGCGGCTCAAAACAAGCACAGTGATCGCGCCGCCGATGATACCGCCGTAGATGGCCAGACCGCCCTCCCAGATGTAGAGCATGGAGATGGGGTTATCGCGGTACAGGTCCCAGTAGAACACGCAGTAGTAAAGCCGCGCGCACACAACGCCGATGGGAACCGCCCACAAAATGAGATCGAGCACATCGTCTTGCGTGAGCCCGAACGTTTTTGCCCGGTATATCATGTAAAGAACCGCCAGCAAAAAGCCGCAGGCAATGATGATACCGTACCAGTAAATCTCTTTTCCGAAGATCGTAAAGGCAACGGGGCTCGGGTCTACCGTGATGCCAAGGTTCGGAAACGAAATAGGTGAGGTCAGAAGCATAGTTTATTCCTCCTCGCGCTTCGGCGTGATGACCGACAGGAACGCCTGTTCTTCTTTGACGTTCTCGCGGATAAATTGTTCCACATCCTCCGCCGTGACGCTTGCGTAAATTTCCGGATAGTCAAAATATTCTGCGCCGTCAAAATAATACGCGCACATGCGGTAGCACGTTCCTTCAAAGCCGTCGAGTTCGCGCAAGCGCCGTCCGGTGACGGATTTTTTGAGCCGCGCGAGAAGCGCCCGGTCAACGCCGGTTTCCAAAACGCGCGCCGCTTCCGCCAGAACCTCCCGCAAAATGCGCCGGGGGTCTTCGCTGTCGCCGGACAGCTCCAGAAGCGCCATGCCCTTCATGCGCTCGTAGTCGACGGAAAAGTCCGCGTCGATGACGTTCTCGTCATAGAGCTTCTGATAGAGCTTCGACGATTCACCGACGAGCATCTCGCCCGCCATCTCGCCGATGAGATCCATGCGCATCGCGTCCGCGCCGCAACCTGCGTCCAGGCAGCGAAAACCGATGGCAAAGGCCGGCATGGAGATTTCCATCTGCTTTTCAATCGTTCGGACCGGAACCTGCTCGGGCTCGGGCGCGCCGTAGCACCGTGCAAACTGCGGCTTTTTCCCCGCCGGGGTCAGCCTGCGCGCCTGCTCGATGACGGAGGCTGCGTCCACGTCGCCGATGACGCAGACGATGAGGTTCGAGGGGTCATAGAACGCATCGTGGCAGAGCTTCAGAGTATCGGCCGTGATCTCCTCGATGCTCTCGACTGTGCCTGCAATGTTATTGCGCACGGGGTGGTTCTGATACATGATGCGGAACAGATTTTCCATCACGGCGGAGTCTGCGCTGTCCTCGTACATTTTGATTTCCTGCGCGATGATGCCGCGCTCTTTCTGAACGCTCTCGTCTGTAAAATACCCGGTCGTGACCATGCGAAGGAGGATCTCGAAATTCTCTTCCAAATGCTCCGTGCACTCGACATAGTAGGCCGTCATGGTGTAGCTCGTAAAGGCGTTGTTCGCGCCGGCGTATTTGGCGAACTCCTGCATGGCGTTTCCTTCGGGGAGGTCAAACATCTTGTGCTCGAGATAGTGCGCCACGCCCTGCGGGGTCACGTACTTTTTGCCGTTCAGGAAGAACTCCGCGTCAATTGAGCCGTAGTCTGCCGCGACGAACGCGTACCGCTTGGCAAAGCCCGGCTTTTCCATGACGCGGACAAGAAGGCCGTTCGGGAGCCTTTCTTCAAAATAGTGCTCGCCGAGCTTCGGGAAATCCTTTCGTATCATACCGTCACCCCCTCGAGCGCATAAATGGTATCGAGCCGCAGCGCCTGGATCGCGTCGGCTGCCTCCTGCTTCGTGACGCGCGTAATGGCGCTTGCCAGGTCCTCCATCGTGCCGTCTTGCTCCAGCAGGATCTGGCCCATATAATAGTCGTCGAGCCTTCCGGGGCTGTCCATCGCGATTTTCAGATCGGAGACGAGATAGCCTCTGGCCGATTCCAGCTCGTCGTCCGTGATATCGCCGGCCTTGCACGCTTCCAGCTGCCGGAGAATTTCTGTTTTGGCCGTCTCGAGCTTTGAAAATTCTACGCCCGAGCTCACGCTCAGAACGCCCTTGAACTTTTCAAACGACGCGCTCGCGTAATAGCAGAGGGACATCTTCTCGCGCACGTTCGTAAAGAGCTTGCTCGTCGCGCCGCCGCCGAAGACCGTCGCCGCCAGCACAAGCGCAGGATAGCGCGGGTCCTTTGCTGTAATGTCGGTAAAAAAGCCGAGACTGAGCTTTCCCTGCGTCACGTCCAGCCGCTCGGTCTTTTCCTGCACGGGCCTTGCCTGGGGTGCGGGCGTGGTCCCGACGGGGACAAAGGCTTCCGCGCGCGGAAGATCTGCCAGCACGGTTTGCAGGACCTTTGTGACGGCTTCCGGGGATAAGCTTCCCATGTAGAACAGCTCCACACGGCTCGTTGCGAGAAGGTCCCGGTAGTGCGCGTACAGGCTCTTGGCCGTAATTTCCGTTAAATCATCCGGCTCTCCGATGCGGGGAATGCCGTAGGGCTGTCCGGCGCACATGGTGCGGATGAGCTGCGAGGCCGCGTAGGTGCGCTTGTCGTTGATGCGCGAGAGCATCGCGTTCTCGAGATTCAGCTTCTCGCTGTCTACAACTGCTTCCGGAAATGCGCCGTTTTCCAGCCGGGGATGTAATAAGAGCTCCGCCAGAAACGCCATCACGGGTGCAAAGACCGGCTCGTCCACATATTCATCCTGCACATAGTCGCAGTAAAACCCGACCAGCTGCACTTCGCCCTTTTTGCGTACCAGCGTGCCGACGCTCGCGCCGTAGAGCTCGTCCAGTTTTGCGGAGATGGAGGCAATGTCCGGGCAGGTTTCGCTTCCGCGCAGAAGAACGCTCGGAATGAGCGCGTTTGCCGCCGCCTCCTCTTTTTTCATCGGCCGCAGAAGATTCAGACTGAAGCAGCCGGTCTTGAATTTGTCGGACTGCACCGCCGTGAGGTACACGCCGGGCAGGATCTCGGTTCGATGGTTCATTCTATCATCCTTATCTATCACGTACAGTTTGTCACATCATACCATACAATGCGCAAAAAGTAAAACCGGAGGCGCAAAAACCCGCGTAAAAATTACTTGTTATTCCGGCGGTTTTCATGTAAAATGTATCATACGCTATTTTGGGCAGGTTTGCGCAATTGCGCGGCGCTGCTTCGAATTTTCGAAGGAGGACTATCATGCAGTGGATTGAAGTTTGCATCAAGACCACCTCACAGGCCATTGAGCTGGTCGGAGAGCGGCTGACGATGCTCGGCTTCGACAGCTTTATTATGGACGATCAGGACGAGTTCCACGAGTTTCTGGAAAACAACAAACAGTACTGGGACTATGTGGACGAGGGCCTTGAAAAGCAGATGCAGGGCCTGAGCCAGATCCGGCTCTACCTGGAGGATTCTCCCGCCGCGCCCGAGACGATCTCCTATCTCAAAGACCAGTTGAGGCTTTTGCCGCAGCAGTATCCGACGATCGAGTTCGGTACCCTCGACGTGACGTTAGAACATGTGAAGGACGAGGACTGGGAAAACAACTGGAAGCAGTATTATCAGCCGCTCAAAATCGGCTCCCGGCTTCTGGTCGTGCCCGAGTGGCTGCACCCGGAGAACCCGGAGCACCGCGTGGAGGTGCTGCTGGACCCCGGCATGATCTTCGGAACCGGCGCGCACGCCTCGACCCAGATGTGCATGGAAGAGCTCGAGCGCGCCATTCAGGGGGGAGAAGAGGTCCTGGACCTTGGAAGCGGCAGCGGCATATTGTCCATTACTGCGCTTCTTCTCGGCGCGCAGCACGCCACGGGCGTGGACATTGACCCGAAGGCCGAGGACGTCGCGCGGCAGAACGCCGCCATCAACCAGCTGGGCCCTGACCGCTTTACTGCGCTGACGGGCGATGTGATCGGCGATACGGCGATGATGGAAAAGCTCAAAAAGAGCTACGATATCGTCCTTGCAAACATCGTCGCGGACGTCATCATCCCGCTTGCGCCCGCCGCGGCGAGCTTTCTCAGCGAGGACAGCGTGTTCATCTGCTCCGGCATTTTAAATACGCGCCTTCCCGAGGTGCTTTCTGCTTTGGAAAAGGCGGGCATGCAGATCCTCTCGACCAAGCAGCAAGACGACTGGTGCCGCGTGACGGCCGCGCTGGCCTAAAGACGGGAGGCGACGCGATTTGCGCATTTTTTCCTACCGCAACAAACGCCTTCTCAAGCGGACGCTTCTGACCATACTTCTGGTGCTGCTTGGAATTGCGGCGCTCGTCGTCTGCCGGTTCATCTACGTCGGGCGCTTCGTGACCTACGACAGTTCCGGCGCGCACCTCGACTATGAGCAGCATCTGTCTGCAGCGCGTGCGCCTGAAGCGGCCGCTTCGGATGAGGATTTTTCGTTCGATACCGTGCTGGACGCGGCTTCAGACGAGGAGGATACGTCTTCGCAGACGGGAAAGCTGACCGGCTATTACATCACGACCACGATGATGGCAAAGGACATGGATGCGGTGCGCGCGGCGCTTTCTCAGATGGACGACTATAACGCCGTCATGATCGACGTCAAGAGCGTCTACGGAAGCTTCTATTACTCGACCGCCATCACGGGCGCGGCCAAGGCGACAGTGATGGACATCAAGCAGGTCGACAGTCTCATCGCCGAGCTTGCGCAGCAAAAGGGCGTGACGCTCATCGCGCGCGTCCCGGCATTCTCTGACCCGGAGTACTCCCTCAAGCACCAGTCGCAGGCGCTGCCGCTCTATAACGGCGCACTGTGGACGGATGAAAACAACTGCTACTGGATGAACCCGTACAGCAACGACGTGCAGGGGTATCTGACCTCCATCGCTTTGGAGCTTGCGAACCTTGGCTTTGACGAGGTGCTGTTCGACGATTTCTATTTCCCGGACTCCGACCGCATTTCGTGGACGGGAAGCGTCACAAAGCAGGAGGCAGTTTTGGACGCGGCGGACAACCTGTCCGCGAACCTTCTCAACCAGTCCATCCGCCTGGACCTTGGAACAAGCGACCCCGAGGTCGCGGCCTACGCCAGCCGGGTCTTCATCGAGACAAACAACGCCTCGCAGATCGACTCCGATAAGGAGCTGCTTGCCGACGCGATCCCGGACCCTGCCGCGGGAATCGTCTATATCACAGACTCCCGCGACACCCGCTTTGACGCCTGCGGCGCCATGCGCCCGCTTTTGGACGAAACAGAATAACAAAACCCGCTGCACCGATTTGATGTCCGTGCAGCGGGGTTTTTATACAGGTAATTTGATGATATGGGCAGAATATCCAATCCTCGCGCATAGGAGGCGATGCCCAATTGCTTTTCCTTCTTTGCGTAGGGGGCGATGCCCACATCGCCCCGGCAGAATCATCCGTTTTTACGGGAACCTTCGGCGAATTCGATGATGCCCTTGGGTCGATGTAGGCATCGACCCCTACGAACCTCCCGGGAAATTTGCGAAATTTTAGTCGTTATACTTGCTGAGCGCCGCGTCGAAGATGTCGGTGACTTCTTTGCCGGGGGCCTTGTCGAGAAGCGAGGCGGCGGCGCACACCAGCATACCGACTGCGAAGCCGGGCAGAAGCTCGTAAACGCCGGTGGAAGCAGAGAGGAACAGGTACCACAGAACGTCTGTGAGCGTACCGGCCACAACGCCGGCGACCGCGCCCTTGTAGGTGAGTCTGCGCCAGAACAGGGACAGAATCACGACCGGGCCAAACGCCGAGCCGAAGCCGCCCCACGCGTTTTCTACCATGTTCATGATTGCCTGCGCACCCTCGCCCTTGCTGGACGCGATCATATACGCGATGACCGAGACGATCAGGACAACCAGGCGGCCGACCCAGAGAATTTCGTTGTCAGATGCGTTCTTACGGAATACGGGCTTGTAGATATCGGAGGTAAACGACGACGAGGCGACGAGCAGCTGGCTGTCTGCGGTAGACATGGAAGCCGCCATGATGGCTGCGAGCAGAATGCCGGCTAAGAACGCCGGGAAGAGCTTACGCGCCAACACGATGAAGATCGTCTTCTGCTGACCGGCGGGGAGCAGCTCATCTGCCACCAGCATACGGCCGAAGTACGCGATCAGACACACCGCGCCAAGCGACAGAACCACCCACACGCACGCGACGATCGCGCTCTTTTTGACCATCGAGGGCTTTTCAATCGACATGAAGCGCACAATGATGTGCGGCATGCCAAAATACCCGAGACCCCACGCGAGGCCGGAGACGATATCCTGCCAGCTGGAGGTAAACAGGCTGCTGCCGAAGGCATACTGCGTGCCGTCCTTGGCGTTTACGTACACGGTTTCCAGTGCCGACACGTCAAGGTTCTGCGTCGCGACAATCGCGATCGGAATTGCGAGCACGGCGCAGAGCATCAGAAGACCCTGGAAAAAGTCCGTCCAGCACACGGCCTTGTAGCCGCCGAGGAAGGTATAGATGATGATAATCAGCGCGAAGAGGAGCATCGCCGTCTGGTTAGACAGGCTCGGGAACACCATCGTAAAGACCGTTGCGCCCGAAACAAACGCGGAGGCAACATAGATCGTGAAGCACACGAGGAAAATGACGGCGCAGATGATCTGCAAGGTCAGGCTCTTCGTCGCAAAGCGGTTAGACAGGTACTGCGGCAGCGTGATCGAGTCGTTCGCAGCCTCCGAGAAGCAGCGAAGACGGCGCGCGACGATGACCCAGTTCGCGATCGTACCGAGGGCGAGGCCGATACCGATCCAGATCTGGCCAAAGCCGAAGGCCAGGATCGAGCCGGGAAGACCCATCAGCAGCCACGCCGACATGTCGGACGCCTGCGCGCTCATCGCCGTGACCCACGGGCCCATATGGCGGCCGCCAAGGAAATATTCCTTCTCGCCTGCACCCTTCTCTTTAAAGAAGAAAAACACGCCGATGGCCAGCATCAGCACAAAGTACAGTACGAACGCGAGAACTTCTGCGTTCATCATAAAAACCAACTCCTTAACAAACTTTTCACAATTCCCGCGTATCTTATCATGACGAAAAATAGACTGCAACACAGAACGCGGTATAGACTATCGTCCATACCGCGCTGCGCATAAGATCGGATTTACTGCTGAAATTACAGGAGTTTTTTGAAATACATTTTATAGACCAAAGAACATTCAAAATTTTATTCAAAAATTATTTTTTCGAATGGAAGCCAGCAGCATCGGCATGACCGAGGCCGCGTAGTTCTTGAGGGAATAATTTCCGCCGCAGATGCACCAGTCGTACATGAGCCCGCGCTCGCAGACGGCGTATAGCTTGGAAATTTCGTTGGCCGTCACATCGTCGCGAATCTGCCCGCGCTGCTGGCCCTCGGAGATGATCTGCCGCAGCACCTTATAATAAATTCGGCTGCTGTCTAATAAATGCCGCTCGCCCTTGGTGATGAGCTGCGAGGAAAAAAGCCGCGCCAGAAGCTCCAAAGACACCGTGTTTTCAATCACACCGAAGAGCTCCCGGTTGAGATACAGGAGCTTGTCGACGCTGTTCATCTCGGGGTCGACGGTCGGCATGAGCTCTTCGTATTTTTCGTCGAACAGGAAAGACAGCGAGCTGAGTAACGCGTCCTTTCCCTCAAAGTAGTGGTAAAACGAGCCCTTTGAGGTGCCGGATTTTTCTACAATATCGTCTACTGTCGTATTGTCGTAGCCCTGCTCATAAAAGAGCTTCCAGGCTGCGGAAACGATCTTCTTTTTTGTGGTTTTCGCCTTTTTTGCGCACATGCGTCTGCCTCCCGGTCTATGGTTCGTTTCTCTATTGTATCAGGCTTTTCGGAAAAGCGCAATGCTTCAGAACCGCGCTTCGATCTCCGCCGTGCCCCGCGCGAGAATTTCGTCTGCCGCATCTCCAAGCGCCCTGCGTAAAAGCGCCAGCTCGTCGAGTCCTCCTTGTCCGTGAAAGACCCGATACGCGCCCGCGTCGCTGCCGGGAGCAATCAGCGCGCCAAAGTCTGCCGCTTTTCGGACGGCCGCCATCTGATAGGCGAGAAGCGGTTTCGTCGCCTCCTCGGGAAAGCGCGCGTCTCCGATCAGGTTTCCGATCGTGACAAGCGTCGGCACCCAGACGGTTTTGCTTTCCGCGAGCATCTGAAGCGTCCCATCCGTCAAATACGCGCCGTGCTCCACCGAGTCAATCCCGGCGAGTATCGCGCCGCGCACTGCCGCGTCCCCGTTTGCGTGCGCCATGACAGAAAAACCCTCGCCGTGGGCGATGTTGGTCAGCTCCCGAATGAGCGTTTCCGGCATCGGCTCGTCGGTCAGAACGCCGTAGCGGTTAAAATCCATCAGACCGGAGATCATGATTTTGATAAAGTGCCCGCCCCTGGCCTTCACCTCGGAAACAAGCGCGCGGAAGTCATCAAGCGTCTCAAAGCCGCGTCCGATGAAGCTTCCGTAGTGCCCCTTGCGGTAAATCGGAAAAAGCGGCGTGCGGTAGCAGAGGCCGTATTCCGGGGCCAGCTCGCTTGCCCGTTTGCCCGCGTTCCAGCGGTCGCCGCCGTCTCGAAGATAGGTAAAGCCGAGGCGTTTGTACGTTTCGAACGTTTTTCGGATGAACGCCTCGTCGGGCGCATTCTTGTGCCGGGCCAGTGCATCCTTCCAGTATCCGCCGTCCAGCGCCATATGGATATGACAGTCGACCACCATAAAAATTCCTCCAGACCGCCCGGTGCTCCGGACGGTTTTTATCATACCAGTGAGCAGCACAAAATGCAAGGCGGGCGCGTAAAACCATGCGTTTCGGGAAACAATACTGGTATCATTTCTGGAAAAGGAGTTCTATATGAAAGGTTTTGCGATGCTCGGCGCGGGAAAAACCGGGTGGATCGAAAAGGCTCGCCCAACCTGCGGCGCACTGGACGCAATCGTCCGCCCCATTGCCGTCTCGCCCTGCACGAGCGATGTTCACACCGTCTGGGAGGGCGCGCTCGGCGAGCGGAAGGACATGATTTTAGGCCACGAGGCCGTGGGCGAGGTCGTAGAGGTCGGAAGCCTCGTGCGGGATTTTAGACCCGGCGACCGCGTGATCGTCACGGCCATCACGCCCGACTGGGGAAGCGAGGAGGCGCAGCGCGGCTTTGCGATGCACTCGGGCGGGATGCTTGCGGGTTGGAAATTTTCGAACTTCAAAGATGGCGTGTTCGCGGAGTTTTTCCATGTGAACGAAGCGGACGCAAATATGGCGCACCTGCCGGATGACCTGGACCCCGGCACAGCCTGCATGCTCTGCGACATGATGCCGACCGGCTTTCACGCGGCGGAGCTGGCCGATATTCAGTTCGGCGAGAGCGTCTGCGTCATCGGCATTGGCCCCGTCGGGCTCATGGCGGTGCGCGCGTGCGTTCTGCGCGGGGCGGGGGATGTATATTGCGTCGGGACGCGGAAAAATTGCATGGATGTGGCCGCGAAGTATGGCGCGACGGATTTTCTGAGCTACAAAAACGGCGATCTTGCCGCGCAGATTTTAGAGCGGACGCATGGAAAGGGCGTGGACAAGGTCGTCGTCGCGGGCGGAAACGCCGATACGTTCGACGCAGCCATCCGCATGGTAAAGCCCGGCGGCATCATCGCAAACGTCAATTATCTCGGCGAAGGGGACTTCGTGAAAATCCCGCGCGCTGAATGGGGGTGCGGCATGGCGCACAAGCAAATTCGCGGCGGTCTCATGCCGGGCGGACGGCTCCGCACGGAACGGCTGCTGCGCCTCATTGAGACAAAGCGCGTCGACCCGTCGCTGCTTCTTACGCACAAATTCTACGGCTTTTCGCACGTCGAGCAGGCGCTTTACCTCATGAAGGACAAAACGCCGGACCTCATCAAGCCCGTCGTCTATCTGAGTTAAGAAAAAATGCCCGCGCAGAACCGGGAAGGCCTCTGCGCGGGTGATTTATAGATATTTAAAAATCGTGCCTCGCGCCGCCGTCTGCGCCGAGGGTTTCATAGACTTTGACGATGGCCTCGATCCTCAAAAAGCAGTCCTCGTCCGCCGTGTCCTCGTCCAAAATGCGGCGAATCTTACCCAACGCACGTACGCTGCGCTCTTTTAAAAGCGACTTGAGTTCCGCGTCCGATAGCCGCCGTTCGTCATACACTGTGTCCAGAAGAATCTCCCGCTCCATCTGCCGCAATAAAGCAATATCCAGTTCGTCTGCTCTTTCCATACTTTTTCATCAACCTCCCAAAACCAAACCTTATTTCGGATTATAAACCGGTATCGGGTGATTGTCAACAAGCCGACGTGTGCTTACCATATTTCATGGTGGTGGTTTCATGATTCTCTATACCCGGCTCTGGGAAACAATGAAAAAGAAGAAGGTTTCTCAGTACAAGCTGATCAATCAGTATCATATGAGTGGTGGACAGCTTGACCGCCTGCGGAAAAATGAGCATGTCAGCACGTACACGCTAAACCGTCTGTGTGAAATCCTATCCTGCGACATCGAGGATATTGTAGAGTACCTTCCGGACGAGCCGGAGGACGAATCGGGTTCGTAGGGGTCGATGCCCACATCGACCCGGCGGTAGAAACCGATTTTACGAAAATTCCCGGCGAATTCGTCCGTGCCCTTGGGGCGATGTGGGCATCGCCCCCTACGCGGTGGAGGGAAACGCGGTGCGGGCATCGCCCCACGCATTTTTGGAGGATGTGGGGAATTCTACGTTACAGACCTTGACTTTTGGGAGAAATCGGCTATACTGAAACTAACAAGGGTGCTACCGGCAAACGAGCAGCTCCCCGGTTAATTGCGAGAAAGAAGTAACCGCAATCTTGCGAGGATTGGGCGGTTACTTCTTTTTGCTGTTACAGACCTTAATGACGAGGCCGATGACAGTGACCATGAGTATACAAAACTCGAATAAATCCGAATATGTAACCATAAGTCGCAGCCCCCCTTTCTATGTGTCGGAGGGCACAAAAAGACGTTTTACCCTCCGCAAATGCGGTGGGGAGCCGCCCGCTTGCCGTTTATCGGTAGCACCGGTATGACAATACCATAATTTGTCGGAAAATGCAAGCCCACTTCCAAGTTGGGGGCGGGCTTGACATTTTTGGGAAAACAGGTATACTAAATACCGTGAGGGTGTTGCCGACAATCGGGCAGATCCCCCAATGATTACGAAAAGAAGTAACCGCTGGTTTGTGAGTCCGGGCGGTTATTTTTTTACCGTTGTGGGCCTTGGAGACAAGGACAAAAAAGAGCGTAAAATCGGATTTTCCAAGCATAAAACCATAGCCGCGGTCCGTCTTGCAGAACCGGAGGGCCGTTAAAGGGGAGGTCGCTGCGATGCGCAGGAAATATGGCAGCTCGCCGGCCGGGCAGGAGCAATGAGACGGCTGTGCCGGTTTGCGGCCGGCTTTGTGATCGGGTGCGCCGCGTGCGTCTGGTTCCTTCAAGGCAGTGCATGGACAGCGGCGGCAATTCTTGGTGCTCTGGCTGCGGTTCTGGCGGTGTGCCTTCTGAAAATGCGGCGGCAGGGCGTGTGGCTGACGCTTCTTGGCTTTGCAATCTCGCTCGTGTTCTGCGCGGGCTACCGGGCGGTGCTTCTTCGCCCGATCGAGGCCTTCTGCGCGCAAAATCAGGCGGAACTCCACGCCGAGGTTCTGGATTACCCGACGGCCTCGCGGTATGGAAGCGCTGTGCTTGTTAAGGTCAAGACCGGCGGGGCGGGGGTGAAGGCCGTTTTATACTACCAGCAGGACGCGGCGCTTTCGCCGGGAGATCAAATTTTCTGCACGGCGAAACTTCGCGCGGCAAGCCCGGACAATCTCGAGCGCGATGAATATTACGCCTCGCGCGGTGTTTGGGCGGTGCTTTCCGCGAAGGGACAGCTTACGGTAACGCCGGGAACGTGGTCTCTTCGCCATCTTCCGGCGCTGGCGGCAAGGCGGCTCAAGGATGCGTGCCGGGCGGTTTTCCCGGAGGACGTTTCGGGCTTTTTGATCGCGCTTCTGACGGGCGACAAGCAGGGGCTGTCTTATTCTCTTAAAAATGATCTTTCCCGCAGCGGCATTTATCATGTCGTCGCGGTGTCCGGGATGCACGTGAGCTTGCTTGCGGGGCTTATCATGCTTCTTTGCGCGAACAAACGCACGCTCTGCGCAGCGCTCGGCATTCCTGCCGTCTGGTTTTTCGTGCTCCTGACAGGAGCGGGCGCGTCCAGCGTTCGGGCGGGGGTCATGCAGAGCGTGCTTCTGCTATCAGGCCTTGCAAGGCGGGAGCGCGACACATGGACGGCGTTTTCTCTGGCGGGGTTTTTGCTGCTGACGGAAAATCCGTGGGCCATCCGGAACGTCGGGCTGCTGTTGTCGTTTGCCTCGACGGGCGGGATTCTGCTGTTTGCAAAGCCCCTTTATCACGCGATGGTCGAGTCCAAGGCATATTCGCACCTTGAGGACAACCATCCGAAGCTTGCGCATGCGATGAAACCCGCGATTACCGCCGTGTGCAGCTCGCTTGCCTCGAGCGCGTTTTCGCTTCCAATCTGTGCATACTACTTTAAATTGATGTCCGTGTCGGGCTTTGTGACGAACGCGCTCTGCCTGTGGCTCGTGAGCGGGATTTTCTCCGCGGGACTTGTGACGGCAATCGCGGCCTGCGTGTGGAGCCCGATCGGGATCGGACTTGGGTGGCTTCTGGCGTGGCCGGCGCGGCTGGTGCTCGGAATTGTCCGCGTCATGGCAAGCCTTCCCTACAGCGCGGTTTCCCTGGAAAACCCATATGCTGCGGTCTGGACGGTATTTTTCTTCTTCGCAGTCTGGCTGATCTGCCTGAAAGCAGAGAAGCTCAGCGGCGCGGTCGTTCTGCTCGCGCTCGGCGGGACGTTCGCCGTCTGCATGGGCCTTGCCGCGATGGACTACCGGAATGCGGGCTTTACGTTTACGGCGCTGGACGTTGGGCAGGGGCAGTGCCTCATCTATACCGCCGATGGCGAGACGAGCCTTGTGGACTGCGGCGGCGCGCAGGATGAGAGCGGCGAGCTTGCCGCAAGGTATTTAGAGACGAACGGTGTGTTCCGCGTCGACCGGCTCATTTTAACGCACCTGGACGCGGACCACTGCAACGGAGCGGCGCAGCTGTTATCCAGAATCCGCGTCGACACGCTCTACCTGCCGCTCACGGGCATCGGGGAGGACGGGGCGATGCTCCGGGGCATCCGGGAGGCTGCGCGGGAGGCCGGGACGCAGATCAAATTTGTCCGTGAGGATACAGAATTCTTGACGAAGGATGGCTGCATTACGATTTTGGGCCCTGATTTGCGCGAGAGCGGCAACAACGGCGGGCTTTGCGTCTTGGCATCGCACGAAAAATATGATATTCTAATAACCGGCGATCTGAGCCAGAACGCGGAATACCGGTTACTGTCGCGCTATGACTTGCAGGAGATCGAGCTGCTCGTTGCGGGACACCACGGCGCAGCGACCTCGACCAGTGACGCGCTGCTGCAAAGAACCGGCGCATCGAGCGTCGTCATTTCTGTCGGCCGGGACAATTCCTACGGTCACCCGGCGGCGGACACGCTTGCGCGCATTCAAAATACCGGCGCGGCAATTTACCGGACGGATGAGCTGGGAACCATCGTCATCCGGGGAGGAACCTATGGCAAAGAAACAGGCGGCGGAAGTGGCCGATAGCCTGCGGCAGTTTAAGCAGGATTTAAAAAACAATACGCTGGGAAACTTTTATATTTTCTGCGGCGAAGAGGCGTTTTTGCGGGATTATTATCTCGCGGAGCTCACGAAAAAGCTATCAAACGGCCCGGCCGCCGAGTTTAACGTCCACCGCTTTGATGCGGCAAGTATCGCGCCGCAGGCGCTTCTGGACGCGGTGGAGGCCATGCCGATGATGGCCGAGCGGACGCTCGTGCGCGTGGACGACGTGGATCTCTTCAAGCTCCCCGAGGGGCCAAGAGAGCAGTACCGCGGGATTTTTGAGGACCTGCCGGACTATGTCTGCCTCGTGTTCGTATATGATACGGTAGAGTATAGGCCGAACGGCCAGATGCGAAAGCTGTCGGATACCATCAAAAAGCGCGCGCAGGTGGTGGAGTTCCAGAAGCCCTCGGAGCGCGAGCTCACCACATGGATCGCGCGGCACTTCCGGGCGGAGGGAAAGACCATTTCCGATAAGCTCGCGGGCTATCTCATCTTCCTGACGGGCGGCGGCATGACGCAGCTTGAGGGCGAGATCAAAAAAATCTCGTCCTACGCGTCCAGCGAGGAAATCCAGCGCTCAGATATTGACGCGGTGGTCACGCCCGTTTTAAACGCGCAGACGTTTGATATTTCGAACGCGATTGCGGGCGGCAATTTCCAGCTGGCCCTTACAAAACTACAGGAGCTTTTCGCCATGCAGGCAGAGCCTATCGCGATTCTGGGTGCGGTCGGCTCGCAGATCCGAAGGCTCTTTTACGCGAAAACCCTCGCGGCCTGCGGGAAGAACCAGCAGACGTTTATGGAACTGACCGGAAACAAAAGCAGCTATGCCGCGAACCTCACCTTTACGGCGGCAAGGTCCGTGTCCCAGAGCTTCTGTGAAAAAGCGGTGGAGCTTTGCTTGCAGGCGGACCGCGACATGAAGCGCAGCGCGGACGAACCCGAGCGAATTCTGGAAGTGCTCGTGGCGGCGCTTTCGCAGGAGGCGCGCCGTGGTTAAAATCAAACAGGCCATCGTCGTCGAGGGAAAGTATGACCAGAACACGCTCTCGCAGCTGGTCGACACGACGATCTTCCAGACGCGCGGCTTCGGTGTGATGCACGACAAGGCGCTTCTGGAGCTGCTGCGAAAAGCCGCCAGAACGACGGGGCTCATTATTTTTACAGACTCCGACGGCGCGGGCTTCGTCATCCGGAACTTCCTGAAGGGTGCACTTCCCAAAGAGGGCGTGCTGCACGCATACATCCCCGATATCCCCGGCAAGGAAAAGCGCAAGCGCGCGCCCGGGAAAGAGGGGCTGCTCGGCGTGGAGGGCATGACAAAGGAAATTTTACTTTCGGCGCTCGAGAACGCGGGCGCGGATTTGGGCGGCGAGGCGGAAAAAAGACCGGGCGATACGATCACGAAATTTGATCTGTACACGGCGGGACTTTCCGGCAAACCGGACAGCGCTTCCAAACGCGCGGCATTTTTGGAGAAGCTTCGCTTTCCGGCGCACATGAGCGCGAACGCGCTGCTGGATGCGCTGAATTTACTATATACGCGGGAGGAATTTCTCGCGCTGTTTGAGGAAACAACATGATTGACATTTCCGTAAAAGACCTCGTCAAAAGCTTTGACGAGGACGAAAATCTGCTCGACGGAATCAGCTTTGACGTCCAGTCGGGCGAGCGCGTGGGTCTGCTTGGCAAGAAGGGCGCGGGCAAGACGACGCTATTTAAAATTCTGACGGGCGAAATGGACTATAATTCCGGCGAGATCGCCTTTGCGCAGGGAAAAAAGGTCGGACTCATTTCGCAGATCCCGGTCTATCCGGCGGCGTTTACGGTGAACGATGTGCTGCGCGCGGCGTTTTCGAGCCTGGACAAGATCAAAGCGCGCATGCGGCAGCTGGAGAAGACCATGACCGAGCACACGCCAAAAGAAGTTTTATCGGAGTATGACGCGCTCACAAGCCGCTTTGAAGCGGGCGGCGGGTATGAAATCGACACCGAGACAGATAAGATCTGCAACGGCCTCATGATCTCGCAGACGCAGCGCGAGCAGCTGTTCTCGTCTTTATCCGGCGGCGAAAAAACGCGGGTGAATCTCGCCCGACTGCTTCTGGAAAAGACGGATATTCTGCTTCTCGACGAGCCGACGAACCATCTGGACATGCATGCGGTGGAGTGGCTCGAGGAATACATTTCGCGCTTTAAAGGCACGGTTCTCACCATCTCCCACGACCGGTATTTTTTAGACCGCGTTGTAAACCGCATCATTGAAATCTCGAACGGCAAGGCGGAGTTTTATTCCGGCAACTATTCGTTTTATGTGCAGGAAAAGCAGGCGCGCTTTGAGCTCCAGCTCAAGCAGTATGAAAAGGAGCAGGCCAAGCTCTCGCAGCTGGGCTTTACGCTCGAGCGCATGAAGGGCTGGGGCATCAACAACCGCACGCTCTACCGCCGCGCCATGTCCATCCAGCACCGGATGGACAGGATCGAAAAGACCGACAAGCCGAAGACGGAGAAGACCATGCGCGCGCGCTTTGCAGAGCGGGATTTCTTTGGAGACGAAGTACTCTCCGTCAAGGGGCTCGGCAAGGCGTTTGACGGAAGGACGCTCTTTCACGACGTGGACTTGCAGGTCGCTGGCGGTGAGCGCATCGCGTTGCTTGGCGACAACGGGACCGGCAAGACGACATTTTTAAAGGTGTTGCTGGGAGAAGAAGCAGGTGTGGGCAAGATCAAATTCGGCCCCACGGTCAAGTGGGCGTATCTTCCGCAGATCATCCACTTTGAGCACCCCGAGCGGACGCTTCTCGATACGATGCTGTATGAGAAAAACTGCACCGTCCAGACCGCGCGTGACCGATTGGGCGCGTATCTGTTTGAGGGCGAGGACGTGTTCAAGACCGTATCGTCTCTTTCCGGCGGCGAGCAGTCGAGACTTCGGCTGTGCATGCTGATGGACGAAAAGATCAACCTTCTCATCCTCGACGAGCCGACGAACCATCTGGATCTTGCTTCCCGCGAGTGGGTCGAAGACGCGCTGGAGGAATACGAGGGCGCGCTGCTGTTCGTCTCGCACGACCGCTATTTTGTGGACAAATTTGCCACCCGCATCTGGGAGCTCGAGAACCAGACGATCCGAGATTTCCCGTGCGGCTATGAAAAATACCGCTCCATCAAGGCCTTCGAGGCCATGCAGATCGCCGCCCCTGTAAAGGAAAAGCGCGAAAAGAAGGAAAAGCCGAAGCCGTCCGGCGGCAGCAAGGCCATTGAGAAGAAGATCAAGAGCCTGGAGCGCGAAATTGAAAAGCAGGAGACGCTGGTTGCCGAATACGATGAGAAAATCGCGGCGGCGAGCTCTGACTATCAGGAGCTTACACGGCTGATGGAGGAAAAGCAGGCCGAGGAGGAGAAGCTCACCGGCATGATGGACGAGTGGGAGGCCTTGAGTCTTCAATTGGAGGAGGGCGTATGATGCTTGTCATTCTGGCGGCGGTTTTCGCCGTGCTCGGAATCGCGCTGATTGTGATTCCCTTCCACGTCGCGATGACGGGGATCTGTTTTCTGGGACTTTCCGCGGTGTGCGTTATCCTGCGGCTGCTGCGCGGGAAAAAACACGAAAGGACGTGGCGCGTGATTTTACTGACGCTGACAGGAGCGTGCATGCTGACAGTCTTCGGTGCGATGGCTTATATTGACCGAAGCGGCCGCTCAGATACGTTCGAGGCGGGGAGTGCGCCGGAATTTGTGGTCGTGCTCGGCGCGCAGGTACAGGGCGACCAGCCGTCGCTGACGCTCAAAAAGCGGCTCGATCTGGCGCTTTCCTACCTGAACGATCACCCGCAGGCGAAGGTCATCGTCTCCGGCGCGCAGGGCGCGGATGAGGCGTACACCGAAGCATACGTCATGGCGAAGTATCTGATAGAGCAGGGCGTGGACGAAAACCGCGTCATTCAGGAGGATCAGGCGCACGACACGCGCGAGAATCTGGAGTATTCCCGCGTGCTCGCCGAACAGCACGGCATGGATACAGCGTCTGTTCTCATCATCACGAGTGATTTCCATCTCTGCCGGGCAAAGTATTTGGCGAGGAAGCTTGGCATGGAGCCCTATGGACTGGCGAGCCAGACGTGGCCTGAGATTTTGAGGGTCAATTACCTCTTGCGAGAGGTGTTCGCCTTTATAAAGGCAGCTATGTAATTTGTTTTTGCCGTCCGTGGCGGCAAGCGCCAGTGTGATTCTGGCAGAAACCTGCCAGCCGGTTGATTCGACCCCACGCTTCTTAGCTGCGCAAAGAAGCGCGGTGTCGAGCCGCCGCGAAGAAATTGCCCAAAGAAAACCCTTGAAAGGGTTTCCTCTGGACTCCTTCGGAAACAGAGGGGCGCGGCCCCTCTGGCATCCCGGGCTGCCCGGTACAGACGGTTGTACCGGTTGGGCGTGCTACGTACTTTTGAACGCGCTGTAGTCGGGGGTACGACAAACTTGGCAGACCCGACTCGGCGCAAAGCAAATTTCCTCTGGAAATTTCTTTGCGCGGGGGACTCCCCCCTCTGCGATGAGGCCCCCCGTCCCCAATCGCAGCCCGCCCGCAAGGATTTTTGCAGAGCAAAAATGCCTTGCGGCGGATAAGTGCCCCCAAATTTGTTGCTTGGCAGCATAATCGTCAGTCATCTTGCAAACCAGTAAGTGCTCACAAGCCAGAAAGAGAGCGCTTCTAAGATCCGTAGAAGATTGCCCCATTTGAAGGCACTGCAAATCCGGAACTTCCAGAATCTCAAAAGGGCCGCGGCCCTTTTGTTTCCGAAAGAGTCCAGAGAAACCCTTCCAAGGGTTTTCTTTGGGCAACTTCTTCCCGGCGGCTCGACACGGCGCTTCTTTGCGCAGCGAAGAAGCGTGGGGTCGAATGGAACCAGCTGGCAGGTTCCTGCCAGTTTAAACTGGCGCCTGCGCCACGGAAGGTAGTAAAAAGCCCCCTTCGGTGGGCCCAACCGAATCATTTGACATTTCCCTTCTGGGGGATTAGAATAAAACAAAAAACAAAGGAGTTTTTCACTATGAGTGCATCGTGCAGCGGCAACTGTGACAGCTGCGGCGAAAGCTGCTCCAGCCGCAGCCCGGAGAGCCTTCTGGCTCCGGCTAACAAGCTGTCCAATATCAAGCATGTCATCGCCGTCGTCTCCGGCAAGGGTGGCGTGGGAAAATCCACCGTGACTTCCATGATGGCGGTCGCCATGAACAAGCTCGGCTACAAAACGGCGATTCTGGACGCGGACATCACGGGCCCGTCTATTCCGCAGGCGTTCGGCCTGCATGAGCCCGCGGTCGGAAGCGACGACGGGATCCTTCCAGCTGTGACGAAAGACGGCATTAAGATCATGTCCATCAACCTCCTGCTGCCGAAGGAAACCGACCCGGTCGTCTGGCGCGGGCCTGTGGTTGCGGGCGCGGTCAAGCAGTTCTGGACGGATGTCTGCTGGGGCAATGTGGACTACATGTTTGTGGACCTGCCGCCTGGAACGGGCGATGTGCCGCTGACGGTGTTCCAGTCGCTTCCCATTAACGGCGTGATTCTCGTTACGAGCCCGCAGAGCTTAGTTTCCATGATCGTCTCCAAGGCCGTGAATATGGCGAAGATGATGGACGTGCCGGTCTACGGCTTTGTTGAGAACTACAGCTACTTTAGATGTCCCGACTGCGGCAAAACGGTCGAGATCTTCGGCAAGAGCAAGCTCTCCGAAATCGCGCTGGAGTATAGCCTCCCCGTGCTGGCCCGGCTTCCGATCGACCCCGACACGGCGCGGCTGTGCGACGAGGGCAAGATGGAGCAGGTGAACCTCGACGGCGTGATGCCGGCGGCGGAGCTCATTACAAAGGCAAAATAAAAAACGCGCCCGGTAGAGCCTTGACTGCTTTACCGGGCGTTTGAAGATATCTGAATTTATTCGTAGAGCTCGAGCGTTTTGCGGCACTGGGCGGCAAATTCCGCCCGGACGGATTCGGGGAAGAGGATTTCGGCCCGCTCGCCAAAGCCGGCCAGCCAGCCGTAGAAAACGGGGGAGACGACGATTTCTGTTGTGAACGTGAAGTGCTCGTTTCCGTCCGGCACAAGCATTGCGTCTTTGCCGAACCGGTCGAGGACCACGCCCGCGAGCGAGTTCTGGAAGCGGAGCTTTACCTGCTGCGCCTGCCCGGAGAACATGCCGAAGACCGCCTTTCCGTAGCGCGTGAGATCGAGATTTTTGGCCTCCTCGGTCATGAGGCGGGGCTTGTCGCTGATGGTGAGCTTTGCCATTTTATCCACACGGTAGTGCGTCAGACCGTGGCGCTCGGAGTGGGCGATGAGGTAGTAGTTTTCATCGTCCCAGACGAGGGCATAGGGACTCGCGAAATAGTCGCCCGGGCGCTCGTGCTTGCGGCCGTCCACGCCCCAGTCAAAGTAGCGGAAGCGGACCTGAAGGTTCCGGGCGATGGCCTCGTGGATGCGGTCGACGGTATAGTAGACGCTTTCGTTCATCGACTTGACGCGGTCGCGGACGGTCAGCTGCCGCTTGAGCTGCGCGGCCTGATACTTGCTGCAAAGCGTCGAAAGCTTTTCAATGAGCGCCACCGATTTGCGCTCGGACAGGAACTTGCTGGCCTGCACCGCGCCGGAGAGCAGCTTGAGCTCGGCCAGCTCAAACGGGCGCGAAGCCAGAAAATACCCGCCGCCGGGGCCTTTTTGCAGCACGATATCCATTCCGAACGCCTGCAGGCACGCAACGTCCGCATAGACGCTCTTGCGCTCGGCGCGGATGCCGCGCGCGGCCAGATACGAAACAATGTCCTGCATGGACAAAATATGATCCTCATCCGACTGCGTTTCAAACAGCTCCTTGAGATACAGGAGCTTGAGCTTCTGGTTTTCAGACCTCGCCATGTGATCGCCTCCCTATATCCGGATTTTACCTGAAAAACGAAAAAATGACAAGTGATTTTGACTGCGATATATCGGGTTCAAGAAAAATTTACAAATAGGAGAAAATATGTTATATCTTGGTTGCCATTTATCCTCGTCCAAGGGCTTTGCGGCCATGGGACGGACGGCGCTGTCCATCGGCGCGAACACCTTTCAGTTTTTTACCCGCAACCCCCGAGGGGGCGCTGCAAAGGAGATCGTCCCCGCTGACGCGGCGGCGCTTGTGCAGATGCAGGATGCGGGAGAAATCGGCCGCATTGTCGCGCATGCGCCCTATACGCTGAACCCCTGCGCAAAAGAGGAAAAGACGCTCGAGTTTGCGCGCAATACGATGCAGGACGACCTCCGGCGCATGGAATATGTGCCGGGGAACTACTATAATTTCCACCCCGGAAGCCACGTCGGGCAGGGAATGGACGAAGGCATCCGGAAAATCGCCGAGACGCTGGACGTTGCGATGTTTGACGCGCAGACGACCACAGTGCTCCTTGAGACGATGGCAGGCAAGGGCACGGAGGTCGGCGGGAGGTTTTGCGAGCTGCGGCAGATCATTGACCGGGTGTCGCGCCCCGAAAAGCTCGGCGTGTGCCTCGACACCTGCCATGTAAACGACGCGGGGTATGATATCGCAGGGAGCTTAGACGCGGTTTTAGAGGAATTTGACCGGGAGATCGGCCTTTCAAGACTTCGCGCGCTGCATCTCAACGACAGCAAAAATCCGCTTGGCGCGCACAAGGACCGGCACGAACGGCTCGGCGAGGGCTATCTCGGCCTCGAGGCGTTTTACCGCATCATCGAGCACCCTGCATTGCGCGGGCTTCCGATGATCCTTGAAACGCCGAATGAGCTTCCGGGATACGCGGCGGAAATTGCGCTGCTGCGAGAGCATGACAAGGCGGCAGACGCAAACAAATTGTGAAGATATCCTTAATATCCTTGACGGATTTTTTCGAATATGGTACTCTTACTGCAAAGAGCTTGAGGGGGAAGACACATGCGCGAGGAGCATGACCGGCGGTATTTTAAATGGGGGCTGACGGCCCTGATCGTCATTTTCATCAGCATTCTGCTGGTGGTGATTTTTACGAATCTTCCGGGCTTTTTCTCGCTGCTCGGCGCAATCGGAAAGATTCTCTCGCCGCTCGTTTCGGGCATTGTGATCGCATTTTTGCTGAACCCGATCGTGAACTTTGTCGACCTTCGCCTCCGGCCGATCCTCAAAAAGCGGGGCATGAAGGAAGGAAAGGCCGATAAGCTGAGCCGCGCCGTCGCGCTCGTCTTCGCGTTTATTTTCGCGGCCTTCATCGTCTATGCGTTCTTTGCGATGCTGCTGCCGCAGCTCTATGAGAGCGTCATGAGCATCGTCAACAGCGCGCCGGAATACTACCAGAGCCTTGAAAAATGGGCGGTCAATGTGCTGGAGGATAATCCAGAGATTCGGACTTATGTCGAGCGGGCGCTCGATACGATCCAGAGCTATGTGGAAAACTGGGTCAAAACGAGCTTTCTGAGCGATGTGCAGAAGATCCTCGCGACGCTCACAACGTCCGTGATGGCGGTCATGAAGTCGATCACGAATTTCATCATCGGTTTAGTTGCTTCCATTTACATTCTCTGGTCGAAGGATACCTTCCAGGCGCAGGCGAAGAAGATGGTCGTCGCGGCGTTCAAGCCCTCGGCTGCCAACCACCTGCTGGATCTGGGCCGAAATATCAACCGGATATTCTCTGGCTTCATCATCGGCAAGATCATCGACTCGGCAATTATCGGCGTTTTGTGCTACATCTGCATGTCGCTTATGAAAATGCCGTACACCGCGCTGATTGCGACGATCGTCGGCGTGACGAACGTCATCCCAGTCTTTGGCCCCTTCATCGGAGCGGTTCCGAGCGCGCTCATCATACTGCTGGTCGAGCCGCTGCAGGCGTTCTACTTCATCATTTTCATCATCGTTTTGCAGCAGGTGGACGGCAATGTCATCGGCCCCAAGATTCTCGGCAATACCGTCGGCATTTCGGGCTTCTGGGTGCTCATTTCGATCACCGTTGCGGCGGGCATTTTCGGCTTCGCGGGGATGCTCCTCGGCGTGCCGGTGTTCGCGGTCATCTATCTGATCATCAGCGATATTGTGAACTCCTCGCTGCGCAAAAAGCAGAAAACGACAATTACGGACGATTATTACGATATCCATGAGGTCGCCGATCTCGACCGCAAGGCGCAGGCGGAAGAAGCGCCTGAAGAAACCTCTCCGAACAACACGTAGGGGTCAATGCCCACATCGACCCGGCAGAACGCACCGATTTTTCGGTAATCCTCGGCGAATTCGCAGCTTCCCAATGGGGCGATGTGCTCAATCGCCCCCTACGCAATACCGGGAGGCTCACAGAGAACCCTACGAACCCCTTGGGGAAATGCACGGTTAAAGGAAGGATAAACAGCTTTGGAGGCTGCTGCATCTGCGGCAGCTTCTTTTGAACCTACAGGAGAACACCATGCAGGAAATCTTAACGAAATTTTTAGACACGGTGGAGCAAACCCCGGCGCTTTTGCAGCTGGACGGGGCGCTTCGCTATGTCTTTCCGCTGCTGGCGCTCGTGATTCTCATCCGCTGCGGAAGATCCCTTCTGATGTTCCGGCGCGAGCCGGAGGTCTGGGCGTGGCTGGCGGGGCCGACGGGAGACCGTATCCCGGTCATGCACTGGGAGAGCCTCATCGGACGCGGCAAGGGCTGCGACGTGACGCTCGAGTATCCGACAATTTCGCGCACCCACGCCGTGCTCACGCGCTACGACGACGGCAGTTGGACGATCATGGACGCGGGCTCGACGGGCGGCGTTTTTGTGAACGGAAAGCAGCAGAGCTTGTCTGTTGTGCGCTTTGGGGATGTGCTGTCGTTCGGCGGTGTGGAGTTTACGCTCGTTCCCATCACGCAGGAGCAGGAACGCATTCAGGCGGAGGCCAGAACCCGGCGCGCTGCGGTGCGTCCGTGGCTGACGCTGTTGCTTCTCACACTTTTCCAGATGCTCGCCTGCGCGCAGCTGTGCGTCCATCTGCCGGAGGACGCGGAGACGATTCTGCCGGGCTTCCTGGCGTTAATTGCTGTCGAATGGGGGCTTTTTGCGCTCTTGCGGCTGGCAAAGCGCAGGAGCTTCGACGTGGAGACCGTCGCGTTTTTCCTCACGACGATGGGTCTTTGCGTCGTCTCGACCTCCACGCCGGACTCCATCCGCAAGGAGCTCATCGCCGTTGTGTGCGGCATTTTTGCGTATTTGGCCGTGAGCTGGAGCCTGCGGGACCTGGAGCGGGCGAAGAAGATCCGGTATTTAGCGGCGGCCGGCGGTATTTTGCTGCTGGCGGCGAACCTGCTTCTCGGCGTTGAGAAATTCGGCGCGAAGAACTGGATGCAGTTTGGAGGCGTCTCGTTCCAGCCGTCGGAGCTGGTCAAGATCTGCTTCGTGTTCGCGGGCGCGTCGACCTTGCAGCGATTGATGGCGAAGCGGAACCTGATTTTGTTTATCGGCTATTCGGCGGCCATCTGCGGGTGCCTGGCGCTCATGAACGACTTTGGCACGGCGATCATCTTCTTTGTGACGTTCCTGATTATTGCGTTCCTGCGTTCGGGCAACTTTGCAACCATTGCTTTGGCCTGCGCGGGGACTGGCTTTGCAGGCGTTCTGGCGCTGCAATTCAAGCCCTACGCGATGAAGCGCTTTTCCGCATGGGGGCACGTCTGGGAAAATGCGGCCACGACTGGCTACTCGCAGACAAGGGCCCTTATGTGCATCGCCTCGGGCGGTTTATTTGGCCTCGGCGCGGGAAAAGGGTGGCTCCACCATGTGGGCGCGGCGGATACGGACCTTGTGTTTGCGCTCGTGAGCGAGGAGTGGGGGCTGCTGCTGGCGGTGCTCTGCGTCGCGGCCATTGTGATTCTGGCGGCGTTCGTGGTGCGGTCTTTACCGCAAGGAAGAAGCTGCTTCTATGCCATCGGCGCGGCCAGCGCGGTGACGATCTACGTCGTGCAGGCGATGCTGAACGTGTTCGGCACGACGGATATTCTGCCGCTCACGGGTGTGACGTTCCCGTTCGTGTCAAACGGCGGCTCAAGCATGATCTGCGTTTGGGGGCTTCTTGCCTTTATTAAGGCGGCGGACACGCGGCAGAACGCGAGTTTTGCCATCCGCCTTCCCGGCAGAAAGGAGGCGGCCGCATGAAAAAAATCTCCAAGCGTGCGTGGATGGCCATGGCGCTGGCCATGGCGCTTCTGGCGGGGCTGCTCATTTTTGTGGGAAGTTATTTTGTAAACGCGAAGGACTGGGTGACGTTCCCTGGAAGCCCGCACGTGTATACGGGCGTGAACCCCGACTGCGGCAGAATTTACGACCGGTCGGGCATGCTGCTTCTGAATACCGACGATGGGCGTGTGTACAATGCCGACGAAACCATTCGGCGCTCGACCATGCACCTGCTCGGCGACCGCGACGGGTATATCAGCGCGCCTTTACTGAAAACCTACGCGTCTAAAATGTTTGGCTTTGACGTCGTAAACGGGCTTTACACGGATGAGCCCGGAAGCGTTGCGGCGAGACTTACAATCAGTGCGGCCGTGCAGTCCGCGGCGCAGCAGGCGCTTTCCGGTTACCGGGGCACGATCGGCGTTTATAATTACAAAACGGGCGAGCTTCTCTGCGCGGTCACGTCGCCGAGCTATGACCCGGACAATGTGCCGGATGTGGCAAACGACACGACGGGAAGCTACGAAGGCGTGTACGTAAACCGCTTTTTTGACGCGTCTTATACGCCGGGCTCCATTTTCAAGCTCGTGACGGCCGCTGCCGCGCTGGAAACCATTCCGGATGTGCAGTCGCGCACGTTCCAATGCGACGGCAAAACGATCATCGGCGGGCAGGAGATCATCTGCAACGGCGTACATGGAAGCCTTGATCTCGCCGGGTCACTGGCGCATTCGTGCAACGTGGCCTTCGGCGAGCTCGCGGCGGAGCTTGGCGCGGGAACCCTGCAGGCGTATGCGGAAAAGCTGGGGCTCACCGGAAGCTTCTCCTGCGAGGGCTACACGGTCGCGTCCGGTAAAATTGACCTTTCCCAAGCGGGCGATGGAGACGTTGCATGGGCGGGCATCGGGCAGTATACCGACCAGGTGAGCGCGCCGGCGTTCCTCCGGTACATGGGCGCGATTGCAAACGGCGGACAGGAAGCCGAGCCCTATCTCATGCAGCGCGTGAGAAAGGGTGATGATATTACCTACGAGGCAAAGACGGTGCTTTCTGATGCGGTACTGAAGCCGGAGACAGCGGACACGCTCACGAAGCTCATGCGCAACAATGTCCAAAGCGTCTACGGCGACTGGCAGTTCGGCGGCCTTTCCGTCTGCGCCAAATCCGGCACGGCCGAGCGCGAGGGGCAGACAGCGAACGCGATGTTTGCGGGCTTTGCGCTCGATAGCAGCTGCCCGGTGGCGTTTGTGGTGTTCGTGGAGAACGGCGGCTCGGGAAGCGCGGTGGCCGCGCCCATGGCAGCGAAGGTTTTGCAGACCTGCGCGCAGGTATTGTCGGCAGAAGCGGCGGCAAAATGAAGAAAAGTGCTTGACAAAGGGCCGGATTTCGTGTATGATAATCGAGCTGTTCGGAGCATACCGAAATGTCAATTGTGACGGCAGATATCTGGAGTGGTATCGAAGCGGTCATAACGAGCACGACTGGAAATCGTGTGGCCGTGTTGAGCGGCCCGAGGGTTCGAATCCCTCCCACTCCGCCATAAAAAGCACTGAAAGCATATGTTTTCAGTGCTTTTACTATATCTTTCACGCGAAAATAAATACCACATAATAGGAATGTATAAAGCGCTGCAAATACAGATGCTAATATAGCTTTTTCAGAAGCGTATTCATTTTACTTGTTGCGCCCTCCTGCATATCCGTCAGAACGTGCGAATAAGTGTCCATTGTAATCCCGATGGAAGAATGTCCGAGCATGGCAGAGACGATTTTAGCAGGCACGGCATTTTGCAGCATAAAGGTTGCCGTCGTATGTCTGAGATCATGGAAACGGATGGATGGAAGACCAGCTTTTTCTAAAGCCGTATGAAATTGATGGTGCAGGACACCACAGGTAAAGGGTTGTCCAGAATCCCGGCAGCAAACAAGGTTCAATGGATTATAGCCGCTACCAACTTCGGCGCGGAGCTTCTGCAATTCCGCATACCGGACAATCAGAAGATCAAATAACGTGTCAGGAAGACGTAACGTCCGGTTGCTGTTCTTGGTCTTTGTCTCGGAAATGGTGAAAGTCTCCTGTGATTTACAGAGCGCGGAATGACGGATGCTTGCAACTTTCTGATCAAGGTCAACGTCCTGCCATCGAAGCGCCAACGCTTCACCACGCCGCAAGCCGAGAGAAACGGTAAGAAGAATCGGTAAATAGACCTCTGAGCCGCTGCAAGCCTTGAGAAGCTGCAAGACCTGTTCGCCTTTCAAAACAGATGCTTCATATTTGCGGACGGTCGGCGGTTCTACACAGTCGGCAGGATTGCGAGGAAGACTTTGTTGCTTTACTGCAAATTGCAAAGCTTTATGTAAATTGTTGTGAACGTAGCGGATGGACGTTGAAGACAAGCCTTTACCTTGCAAGGTCAGATACAGAGTTTGAATGTCCTTCGGTTGCAGCTTGAGAAGCGGAATTTTCCCAATATAGGGAATGATATGCTTTTCAATATTTGTGCGATATCCGTTGATGGTGTTCGGTGCAAGCCTTGGCTCACAGTAGACTTTCAGCCAGTAGTTTAGATAGCCCGCGACCGTTGAACGGGAAAGATTATTTGAAAATGAATTTTCAATCATATCAATCCGGGTTCGCAAAACACGCTGCGCTTCTTTTTTGGTGGGAAAGCCGCTTTCCCACTTTTGAAGCCATTTCCCATGTTCATCTTTTCCGATGTAATAGCAGATCGACCAGCCTTTGCCGCGCTGGATAACCGTTCCACGCATGATCTCAGCCGCCTTTCACTGTCTGCTCAATCCATACGGAAAGATGCTTTTCAGGAATGACAACACGCCCACCAAGACAGACGTGCGGCACTTCATCGGCGCGAACGAGTTGATACAATTTACTGGCACTGATGCGAAGCAGCACGGCAGCTTCTTTGACAGTCAAAAGTTTCTGTTCCATATTATACCTCCAATGGTTCAATATACGAAAGTGCTTCATCCGGATTAGAAAATACTTTTGTCGTGACATAATCGTTCTGAAAATCCGGGTTTTCAATTTCACGTCCAAGCTTGCCACGGGCAACGATCATAGAACGTTCCAGCCCGCGAGAGCAGTAATAAAGATGGTGGTTCAGTTTGATAGCCGAAGCGCCGAGTTCTTTTGTGATGTACTTTGTCATGTAGGCAGCACAACGGTCATGGTCAAGAATCGGCTCAACCGTCACATAGCCGAAAGTATCAGCATAAGCCGACCAATTATAAATCTGGCGTCCAACCCTCAGAAGATTAAGAACACGCTGCGGCAGATGGTCATTCAGAGTAAAAGGTGTGAGATACTGCATCGGAAGATCGCGAAGCAAGCCGTGAAAATGCCACGCGCCATCCTTGTGCGGTTCAGGCACGAGCAGATATTTTAACTGCAAGCCAGAACGGAAACAAAAATTATTCAACCATTTTGCCAAACGCTTGTAAGTAGCTTCCAAATTGTAACGGTCAACTTTGTCAGATGAGAGTGTCAGCGTAACGAAGTAATCCCATTCATTACAGAGTGCCAAATCAAATATTCTTGAGCGGCTGCGGGAAAGGCTGCTTTGCAACTTTTCATCATGGGCAGCTCCACGCTGTTTGGACTGCTTCGGTTTGTCTCGTTCTTCATATCCGGGGAGACGGAGAGAAGACAGGCAGACAAGCTTAAAACGTTTACCGCCGTACCATTTCAGAAGAACGGCATTTCGGACACGGGGGTTATAGCTACCCCAATTCATACTCGCGGTATCACCTCCTGAGTAAAAAGTGTTACTTAGTCAAGTAGAGCCGCCCAGCACGGAGCGCTCTGAATACGGCAGTCTGGCGCAGGGGCGCTTCTTTGACAAGAGCAGATCAGGCGCGGGAGGGAAGACTTCTGCAACGCACTGACACTGTACGATGCTGGAAGTGCAGCAGAACGCGCGGGGGTTCTCATACACGCGATCCGCTGCGCTCTCGCGTATGCTCCGTCTTAGTGCCTGCAAAATATGGTGGATTGAAAAGAATCGGGTCAATTTTCTACGGGAAACGATATTACAACATTGCCGGGAAGATGTTCGAAAGCAGCGTTGCGGAGCGCACACAGATTTTGATAGAACGTCGATGCATGGTCTAAAACAACCGAATCAAGCAGCATCGCCAAAAAGGTTGCAGAATCATAAATACAAGAGATTTCGGAAGCTCCGAAGTCAATAGAAAAGCGAGAATCAGAGTTCATAAAATACCTCCTTTAGTTGTCAGATGGAAAACTTTCAAAGGACGCTACTTTGCATAATTCGAGATTTTCAGGCAAGCAAACCAACAGACATATTTCCTTTGGGATGGTTTCGCTTTTGGAAAGCTTTGAGCAAAGCGCCAAGGGGAGATAGACACGAACGGAAAAGCTATCAGTTAAGCGAATTTCATAAGAAGCAGTTGTTTTGTTCTTTTTAGTGAACGAAAACGATGTGCAAGGCTTGCCGTTGGCAAAATAAGAAAGCGGATAGGAAAGATAGTTCATTTTGTATAAGCTCCTTTCGATTAAGTTTTACTTGATTTATCAAGCACAGCCTTATTATAAGTCTATACTTTATTAAAATCAAGCTATACGTGAAATAAAATCAAATTTTATATAATTTTCACAAAATAGTTCAAGCAAAATTGAATTTTTGCACAACATACTTGAATTTTATAAAGTGAAATGATATTATCGTAAAAAAGGAGGGAAACACCATGAACATTGCACATCAGCTTTCAGGGAAAATTTCAAAATACATGGAAAATCCACATAGCTTAGAGAGCAGAAAAATTGAAGTTGGTAATCAGCTGCAATATCTGAGAAAAGACGCAGGTCTTACACAAAAGGAAGTTTGCGACATTGTTGAAGTTACTCCACAGTCTTACAGCGGATATGAAAAGGGGAAGTATGAGCCATCATTGGAAACAATTTGCAGACTGGCGATGCTATATAACGTAACGACAGATCACATTCTTTGTAACTGGATAGATGAAGTCGAGGAAGGAGAAAGCTGGGCAAAAAACGAAATGGATAACCAGAGAATTGCAGATTTAGAAGCAGAAGTACAAATACTAAAAGAAAACATGAACGCGCTCCAAAAGGCGATTAAAGACATATAAATACAAAAAGGAGCCCCCGTCCGACTTTGTTTCGGACGGGGGCTCCTTTTGCTAATATTCCTGCTAATATGCAGATGAAATATATGCAAATAATGCAAATATACGACGAATTATCGGGCGATATGCGCCGATTATACAGCGATTTTTCATGTGATGCTTCTGGAAATCGTGTGGCCGTGTTGAGCGGCCCGAGGGTTCGAATCCCTCCCACTCCGCCATGAAGGGGCACCAAAATAGATGCCTACGCAAAAAAGCCCAGAAGTTTCAACGACTTCTGGGCTTTTTTGCGCCCATTTTTGGAGGCCTGACAAAAAGATGCCGACTGCCGTGCCGGGCAAATTCAATGGACCTGTACCTTTACCCAAGGCATTTCGAGCCGCTTTTCCGAGATTTTTTCGGGAAAGCGGCTCTTTTTTGCCCTCGGCAAAACGTAGAATTAGGGCAAGCTTTTTTGTTGGTATTGCTGGATACACATGCCGAGTGTATGTGCCATTGTGTTGACACGGGCAAAGCCCAAAATAGACTGGGAGGATTTAAAATGACAATTGAAAACGCAAGGGTGCTGCAGGAACAGTTGGCGAACGAAGCCATCGCCCATCTGCAGGAGAACGGAAGCAAGGAACTTGCCGATGACTGCGTCCGAAGCATCGCCGTCGTCGGCAAAGCGTGGGGCATTCCAGCCGACGAAACGGCACACTGGCAGGCACGCGCACAGCAGGAGCAAACGCAGCACGTTAGTCGTCAACTACGCCCCCTGTGAACTCGCTGTATAAAAAGCGAGTGTTCTTACAGCCTTTCAAATGCTATAAGAACACTCGCCATGGTGCACCGAGTACGGATAAATCCGAACCCTCAACCTCCGCCAGTGTGATGGTCTTAGAACCGTCCTTATAGTTGAAAGTAAGGATTATCTTGTCCTCATAAAGATACACCGCATTTACAAAACTGTCAATCAGTCTTTGCCGCTGTTCCCGCTTTGTCACATCAAATTTGCGGAAACGGTAAATGAAAAATGCTATTTGTTCTCTTGTAAGTAAAGGCTTGTGCATTTCCTCCTGCAAAATGCTGACTTCAAGTTGGCTTTTTGTTTCCTCCAACTCGTCTAGTCTTTGCTTGGTAGACGGGGTAAAAATCCCTGCTTGAATGGCGTTGAGCATATTGTTAATACCTTTTTCCGTTTCTGCAAGCTGCTTTTTCAAAAGGGGCAGGTCGGTGCTTTCTTTCTTCTGCAACTCCATCAGCGTATCAATCAGCCGCTCCATAACTTCATCATTCATAATGGCTTTCATGGTATAGTTGACAACTAAATCTTCAATCCAGTCTTTCTTGACCGCTTTCTTGTCGCAGAGCTTCTTTTTCTTGGTATTTACACAACGATAATAACGGTGTACTTTCATTGTATGGCTTGTGCCGCTTTCTCCCACCATAAAGGAGCCGCATTTCCCACAGTACAGCTTCGTTGTCAAAAGGTAATCGTCCTCGGCTTTGTGACGAGCGGGAGCCTTTTTGTTCTTCGCCAGCCGTTCCTGTACCCGTTCAAATAATTCTTTCGGGACAATCGCTGGAATACCGTTCTCCTTGACTACATCACGATAACTGTACTCGCCCATATAGCGGCGGTTTTTCAAAAGGTGGTTCATAATATTCAGCGTGATTTTCCCGCCACGAATGGAACGCATACCCCGACTGTTCAATAGATTAACAAGCTCCTGCATGGTTGCACCCTCACTATATTTCGTGAACATTTCCAGCACCACCGGGGCGGTCTTAGGGTCGATTTGATAATACTGCTGTTCATCAATGTAATAGCCCATTGGAACAGTACCGCCGTTGTATTTGCATTTCAGGGCATTGTCGGTCAGTCCCCGGATAACCTTTTCAGAAAGCTCCGCAGAATAGTATTCTGCATACCCCTCCAACATAGCTTCCAGAATAATTCCCTCGCTGCCCTCGGAGATATTTTCCCTTGCGGAAATGACTTTTACACCGTTCTTTTTCAAAAGATTTTTATATCGTGCGCTGTCGTAACGGTTCCGGGCAAAGCGGTCTAATTTCCACACAAGGACAACATCAAATAAGCCTTTTGCGCTTTCCTTAATCATGTGCTGAAATTCGGGGCGGTTATCTGTTTTTGCTGACAATGCCCTGTCAATATAAGTTCCTAAAATTGTAATATCGTTGCGCTCTGCATACTCCTTACATTCCCGCAACTGTCCCTCGATACTTTCTTCTCGTTGGTTATCGGAAGAATAGCGGGCATAAATCACACCTTTCATTTTCTCTCCACCTCCATCATTTCAAGAAGCGTCTGTTTTAATTTTTCATTTAACGGAGATTGCGGATCAAAACACATTTCAATAAACTGTTTCATTTCCTCACTTCCCGGTGCAATCTTCGGACGGTGTTCATATAGCTTGCCTTGCGGATTGTCTGTCCGGGCAAGCAGGTAATCCAATGATACATCAAAATAATCCGCATACCTTACAAGCGTTTCCAAAGAGGGAGCCGACTGCCCCTGCTCATAGCGATTGATACTGGACTGCTTCACTCCCAAAAGTTCCGCCATCTTTACCTGCGACAGCTTCACACTTTCCCGCAATCTCCGCAGGCGTTCTCCTAATTCTTTCATGGGCTGTAACCTCCTTGTTTCCTCTATGTGTAGTATATCATTTTTAAGGTTTTATTTCAACCCGTATTGAGCATATTTTGAGAAATATACTCGTAAAGCGGATAAAGAAAACGGGGAGGGGTACAACAAAATAAGCGGTCAATCCGGCTGTGGTTTTGCAGCAGATTGCAACCGCTTATTTTGCATTTTGGAGGAAGTGTGGCTACACGCTCCGACAAAATAGGGTTTCCAAAGGGTATCCCTTTGGCACACGACTTTGCTTGCAAAGTGTAGTGTGTTATACGCTCTGTCGGCGTTGCTGCGAAAATGAGGTTGCCAACCGGAAGGGCAAGGGCATTTGAAGCAGCAGGAAAGCAGGGCTGTGATTGCGTGTCGTGGAGCCGCAAACACAGGGTTGGTTTCATCAGCAGACAGGGCGTATATGAA
>CDZT01026629.1_pt1 | contig 47980 bp, 48 predicted proteins | sample 557531 | NCBI WGS metagenome assembly CDZT01 (sample SAMEA3182066, study PRJEB8094) | gut metagenome | biome: human; feature: gut; material: Stool; isolation source: human stools | place: Canada | collected 2013-03-05
TCCCAAACCACGCGCTCTACCATCTGAGCTACACCCGGTTATAAAATTGAAGTCTTAAGCTGTCTGTAGTCAGCCATGTGGTCAAAGGCGGTTTTTCGGGCGATTCCGGAAATTGCGGAAAACCCGCAGATGCCCGTGTGTCAATGGGTTCCGGCGTTTTGGCTGCTGCCTGTCGGATGGATGCCGATACGCTCCCAAACCACGCGCTCTACCATCTGAGCTACACCCGGTTATGAAATTGAAAGTCTAAGCTGTCTGTAGTCAGCCATGTGGTCAAAGGCGGATTTTCGGGTGATTCCGAAAAATGCGGAAAACCCGCAGATGCCCGTGTGTCAAGGGGTTCCGGCGTTTTGGCTGCTGCCTGTCGGATGGATGCCGATACGCTCCCAAACCACGCGCTCTACCATCTGAGCTACACCCGGTTATGAAATTGAAAGTCTAAGCTGTCTGTAGTCAGCCATGTGGTCAAAGGCGGATTTTCGGGTGATTCCGAAAAATGCGGAAAACCCGCAGATGCCCGTGTGTCAAGGGGTTCCGGCGTTTTGGCTGCTGCCTGTCGGATGGATGCCGATACGCTCCCAAACCACGCGCTCTACCATCTGAGCTACACCCGGAAATATGATCTTTGAAAGCTCAATTATTATAACGGATTTCTGGGAAAATTGCAAGGGAAAAGATGGGGAAGGGAAGAGGTTGTTTTTTTCATAAATTTGTGGTATGCTTTAAAATAGAAAAACAAGCGAGGAACACGCGATGAGAATGAGAAGACGCAACAACTTAGCCCCGCGCATGGCCGCGTGCGAGCCGGTCTGGATCCATGAGCCAGAGACGCTGCGGGGAAACTGGCGGAGCCTGATGCCGGGCTGCCGGGAGCTTCGGGTGGAGGTCGGCTGCGGAAAAGGGAAGTTCACGGTCGAGACGGCCGCAGCAGAGCCCGACGTTCTGCTGATTGCCATCGAAAAAGTGCCGGACGCGCTGGTGCTGGCAATGGAGAGCGCGATGAAGATGGGCCTTAAAAACGTCTTTTTCGTGTCGCTGGACGCAGACCGCATTGACGAATTTTTCGCGGACGACGAAATTGATCTCCTGTATATCAACTTCTGCGACCCGTGGCCGCGGAAAAAGAACGCCAAGCGGCGGCTGACATATCATACGTTTCTGGAAAAATACAAGAAGGTGCTGAAGCTCGGCGGACAGATCCATTTCAAGACCGATAACGCCAAGCTCTTCGAGTGGAGCCTGCCAGAAATGGAAAGCTGCTATCTGGAACTGCGAAACGTAACACGCGATCTGCACGCGAACGGCCCGGTCGGAATCATGACGGGCTATGAGGAAAAATTCTACGCGCTTGGGACGCCCATCAATCGCGTGGAGGCCGTGGTCGTGACGAAGACACCGCGCCCGGCTGACGTGAAGGATGAGGGCGAGGACAATGACACGCCCACGGACGATGGAAAGGAGCAAGAATCATGAGAAAGCTTTTTTGCAAGAACGACGCTGCCGATTTTGAGGATCTGCCCGCGTTCAACGAGGAAAAGGTCAGCCTGACGATGATCGTTGCAGGAGTCTGCGCGGCGGTTGTCGCGGTCGCGGCCATCACGGCGACGATTGTCTGCCTGCTCCGCAGAAACAAGGACTAAAATTTTTAATCAAATACCCCAGACCCGGAGAAGTGTATTTCGTCGGGTCTGGGGTTTTGCTGCTTTTTGAAGACGGCATTACTCGGCCCAGCCGTCGACGCGCTTGCCGCAGAAGGGGCAGTAGGGGGCCTTGTGTGTCCATGGCCGCAGCTGATGGCCGCAGTGCGGGCACTTGTTATACAGAAAATGCGGAATCAGCCCAGAGAACGTGACGATTATGCCGACCCATAACAGGGTTTCACCAAAGAGATATGATGAAAACATGATAAGCACGCCAAGCATGAGCAGGATATCCCGAAGCCGCTGCGCCTGTTCCGGTTTCATAAAAAGCCTCCTTTTCAAGATGGTCTGTTCTGTTCGCACTTCCATTTTACAGGAAACCTCAAAAAATAGCAAGCCCGGAGAGCAGGAATGCTTTCCGGGGTTGCTGTTTGTTATTCGAGTTCGAACGCGCCGGTGTAGAGCTGGTAATATGTGCCCTTCTTGGCAATCAGATCGTCGTGCGTGCCGCGCTCGATGATGCGGCCATGATCGAGAACCATGATCGCGTCCGAGTTCTGGACCGTGGAGAGCCGGTGCGCGATGACGAAGACCGTGCGGCCTTTCATGAGCGCGTCCATGCCGCGCTGGACGAGCGCTTCGGTTCTGGTGTCGATCGAGGACGTCGCTTCGTCGAGAATCATGACCGGGGGATCGGCGACGGCGGCGCGGGCAATGGAAAGAAGCTGCCGCTGGCCCTGCGAGAGGTTCGCGCCGTTTGCGTTCAGCATCGTGTTGTAGCCCTCGGGCAGACGGGTGATGAAGTCGTGTGCGTTTGCAAGCTTCGCCGCCGCGATGCATTCCTCATCGGTTGCGTCCAACTTACCGTAGCGGATGTTCTCCATAACGGTTCCTGTGAAGAGGTTCACATCTTGAAGCACAATACCGAGCGAGTGCCGGAGGTCCGCCTTTTTGATGTGGTTGATGTTGATGCCGTCATATCGAATCTTGCCGTCGGCGATGTCATAAAACCTGTTAATGAGGTTTGTGATCGTAGTTTTGCCTGCGCCGGTCGCGCCGACGAAGGCGAGCTTCTGACCGGGCTCGGCGTAAAGGGACACGTTATGAAGCACCGTCTTATCCGGCACGTAGCCAAAGTCTACGTCGAAGAAGCGAACGTCGCCCTGAAGCAGACGGTATTCCATCGTGCCGTCATCCTTCCGGCGCTGCCAGGCCCATTTGCCCGTGCGCTCGGCGCAGGGGACAATTGTTCCGTTTTCCTCGCGGCAGCGCGTAAGCGTGACGGTTCCTTCGTCACTCTCGGGCTGCTGATCGAGAAGCTCAAAGATACGTCCCGCGCCCGCAACGGCCATTGCGACGGCGTTCATCTGCTGGGAGACCTGAGAGACATTCGCCGTGAACTGCTTGCACATGCCGAGGTACGACGCGACAACGGAAATCGAAAGGGGCGCAACGAGCGTTCCGTACAGGACAAGGTTCTGAATGGAGACGTTCGGAACCGAGCTTCCGAGCGTCACAAGAAGGCCGCCCGCGAACGCGGTGAGCACGTACAGAAGATTACCGATGTTGTTCATGATCGGCATGAAGATATTTGCAAAGCGGTTTGCCTCGCGTGTGTCGGCGAAGAGCTGGTCGTTGAGCTTGTCAAAATCAGCTTCCGCGGCCTGCTCATGGCAGAAGACCTTGACGACTTTCTGGCCGTTCATCATTTCCTCGATGAAGCCCTCGGCCTTGCCGAGAGAGTTCTGCTGGCGAACGAAGTATTTGGCGGATTTACCGCCGATGTTCTTGGTCGCAAGCGTCATGCAGATGATGCCGAGAATCACAACGACCATCAGCGGCATGCTGAAATAGAGCATCATGCACACAACGCCGATGACGGTAAGTCCCGAGGCGATGAGGTTCGGAAGGCTCTGGGAAATGACCTGCCGCAGAGAATCGGTGTCGTTTGTGAAGCGGGACATGATGTCGCCGCGCGGCGTGCGGTCAAAGTAGGAGATCGGAAGGCGCTGCATGGTCGAGAACATACGCTCACGGGTCTTGTGCAGAAAGCCCTGCGTGACATGCGCCATGAGCTGGGTGTAGACGGTCGTGAGGATGATGTTCACGACATAAAGTGTAGTCATGGTGACAAGAGCGCTTAAAAGCTTCGGCAAAATTGCGTCCCAGCCGGAGCCAAGACCCTCTTCAATATAGCTTGTGATCGTCTCAATATACGCTGCCGGCGCAACATTGATGAGCGCGGTCAGGACGATGCAGATGAGAACCACGGTCAAATGTACCGGGTAGTCATGGAAGACCTGCTTCATAAGCCTGCCGAGCACCTTGAAATCCATCTTGCCGCGGCCTGCGCCGACGGGCGCTTTTCCGTGAGGACCTCTGTTAGCCATTGTCTTCACCTCCTGCCTTGTTCTGCGAGTCATAGACCTCGCGGTAGATATCGCTGGATTTTAACAGCTCCTCGTGCGTGCCGCAGGCGTCGATGCGGCCGTTTTCCATGACGAGGATCAGGTCCGCGTCCTGCACGGAGGAAATACGCTGGGCGATGATGAACTTCGTGGTGTCCGGGATTTCCTCGCGCATCGCCTGCCGGATGAGCGCGTCTGTCTTTGTGTCGACGGCGGAGGTCGAGTCGTCCATGATCAGGATCTTCGGCTTTTTCAGCAGTGCCCGCGCGATGCACAGCCGCTGCTTCTGGCCGCCGGAGACGTTCGTGCCGCCCTGTTCGATATAGGTGTCATATTTGTCGGGGAAGGTCTGGATGAACTCATCCGCTTGCGCAAGCTTGCAGACGCGAACCAAGTCTTCATCCGTCGCGTTCTCATCGCCCCAACGGAGGTTATCTTTGATCGTGCCGGAGAAGAGGACGTTCTTCTGCAGGACCACGGAAACCTGATTGCGAAGCGCTTCCAGATCGTAGTCGCGCACGTCGATCCCGCCGACGCGGACCGTGCCCTGTGTCGCGTCATAGAGGCGCGAGATCAGCTGAATGAGGCTCGTCTTCGAAGAGCCGGTGCCGCCGATGATGCCGACGGTCTGGCCGGGGTGAATATGCAGGTCGATGTTCTCGAGCGCCATGCGGTCGGCCTTTGCGGAGTATTTGAAGCTGACATTGTCAAAATCCACGCTGCCGTTCGGAACGTCATAGATGGGATTTGCCGGGTTATGAAGATCGCTTTCCTCGTCGAGCACCTCGCAGATACGCTTGGCGGAGGCCGAGGCCATTGTGATCATGACGAAGACCATCGAGAGCATCATAAGACCCATCAGGATCTGCATGGAGTAGGTGATCATGCTCGCGAGCGAGCCGACATTGAGATACGTGCCGCCGGACTGGACGATGAGCTTTGCTGCGAAATAGCTGATGAGAATCCGGCAGACGGAGATGCAGAACTGCATGAGGGGATTGTTGAGGGCAAGGATTTTTTCTGCCTTCAGGAAGTCCTTACGCACGTCGTCCGATTCCGCGGTAAATTTCTGCGTTTCATAGTCCTCGCGGACGAAGCTCTTGACCACGCGCATGGCCTGCACGTTCTCCTGCACGGAGTTATTGAGCCGGTCGTACTTTTTAAACACAGCCTTGAAAAGCGGCATCGCGGTCTTTGCCATCAGGTACAGGCAGAAGCCGAGCACGGGGATAATGCCCGCGAAGATGAAGGCCAATTGCTTGCCGACGCGGATGGACATGATGCTCGCGAAAATCAGCATCATCGGCGCGCGCACCGCCATGCGGGTCATCATCATGAACGCCTGCTGGACGTTTGCAACGTCGGTGGTCAGACGCGTGACGAGAGAGGACGTAGAGAACCGGTCGATATTCGAGAACGAGAAGTCCTGCACCCTATAATAGAGGTCTTTGCGCAGATTTCTCGCGAAGCCTGCCGAGGACGACGCGCAGAACCAGCCCGAGGCTGCGCCGCAGGCAAGAGACAGCATTGCGACCAGAAACAGCTTGAGGCCATAGCCGAGGATGACGTCCATTGAGCAGCCGGCCTGAATGTTATTGATGAGGTCGGCGGTAAGCAGCGGAATGATGCACTCGCACGAGACCTCGCCAACCATGAACAGCGGCGTGAGGATCGTGTCGCGCTTATACTGCCGGATACAACCGGCAAGACGTTTGATCATGGCCGTTTTTCCTCCTTCATACAATCAAAGTCCATGGACACATCGAGATTCTGCGCGGACGTGTCCAGAAGCCGCACCAGCGTATCGATTTCGGGTTCGCTCATCCCAGCGGTCATCCGCGCCTCGATCGACTGAATGTGTTCCCAGATTTGTTTCTGGCAGTCTTCTGCCTTTTCGGTCAGGAGCACGCGCTTATAGCGCCGGTCGTCGGGGTCCGGCTCGCAGGTGAGAAAGCCCTTGCACTCGAGCCGCTGCAAAAGACCCGAGACGGTGGGGTGGGTGAGATTGAAGCGCTTTTCGATATCCTTGGGGTAGACGACCTCATCCTTACGCTCGGAGAGGTAGCGGAGAATAAACGACTGCTGGCCGGTCAGATCGAGATCCGTCAGCTTGCGGTCGATGGCCTGCCGGATGGCCTGCGATAACACGCGGACGCGGTTGCCTAAATGACGGGGGGCGTTCATGGGACAAAACCTCCAAAAAAGTAGCATGCTACGTATATTAGGTAGCATGCTACATTTTATCAGGTTTTCAGAAAAACGCAAGCGGAAAACTATACAAATGATACAGGACGGGTTTGAAAATTTTGTGCGGATTGCGCAAAATCAGCCGAGCAGCGAGAGGAGCGTCTTCCACGAAACGGTCTTCCGGTCGAAGACACGCAGAAGCAGGCAAAGGTTCTCGTCCGAATGCTCGACCTCCTTGCTGTAAAGAGAGGCAAGCGTGGAGAGTGTTTGCAGATCCCGCACGTCCTGACAGGAGAACAGCGCCGCAATGCAGAGCACGTGGAACAGGCAGCTTTCTGTCTGCGAAAGCACCCGTCTATCGACGCTGGCCTTGAGGAAATAACGCCAGAGGAAGTACACCGTCAGATGCTCCCACTGCGCATCAAAAGCCGGGTCAAACACATGCTGCGGGCGCTGCATTGACTGCGAGTCCAGCATCCGGGGAAACTCCTGTGTCAGATGCTCCATATTGTTGAGGAGCATCCAACAGGGGAAGAAAGCGGAGGGCTTCGATTGCATGCGCTTCGCGCGGGCAAGATCACGGCGGACTGCTTGATTGTCGGAAAAGCGCGCCAGAAGTCCGTCCAGTCTTCCGTAGGCTTCCGCGTCAATCAGCCTTTGCAGGCGCACCGCAAAGAGCAGCAGAAGAGATAACCGGTCCGGAATGGAGTGCGTGCGGTTCTGCGCAATCGAAATGGCAGCATCTCTTGCGCGGTGCAGGGCAAAATAGCGGTCGGGGTCTAAATCGTTGCAGCCGGAGACAGGGGCGCCGTCCTCCCGGCAGACGAACGAGATGGGCGAGTTCTGCGCGAAAAGAAGGTCGATGGCCGCGGGGCAGGAGATGCTCAGCGTGAGCTCCTTCGCAGCGCCATATTCCTCATAAAAGCGCGGATGCGCGCGGCAGGTGTCGCAGAGGGCTTCTTCTCCGAGCGTAAGCTGTACGCTGCAAAGACCGTCGGAGGACAACAGGGGACAGTGTCCATCCGTCAGGCGGAACATCGTGTCTCCTTCTGCGTCCGTGGTCAGAGCATTGCGCACTTCATCGCCGAACACGCCGGGGAGCGCCCGATAGCGCGCGAGCGTCTTTTCATCCAATATAATCTCCCAGTCCTTGCAGCAGGTGTCCGGGCACGCGCCCGCCAGACAATGGAACTGCGCGGCAAAGCATGGCTCATACAGCTTCATAGAGGTCGCCTCATTTCTGATACCGTGGACAAGCGCCACTTTTCTCCAAAAGATGATACCACGATTCATGCAATTTCGTCAATTGCCAAGGTTACATAATTATGATATACTAATCCGGCACACGTAGAATACCGGAACCTTCCGATCACAATAGATCCTACAAGAGGTATATAATGAAACAGCTCAAACGTTCCTACACACGCAGCGCGCGGCTTTTGTTTGCGGCTTTGCTGCTTTTGATGATAGCCGGCTCCGTCTATGATTTCCAGATTTCAAGCTTTCTTTATCCCGGCAAGGAGAGCAGCTTCGGGCAGTTCTTTGCGGCCTTCGGCGAGCTTCCGGCGTTTCTGGCGCTCATCTGCGCGGGTGTGCTGCTGTTTTACCATCGTGGATGCCTTCGCAGGGACTGGAACGTGCTGTTTCTGATCGGCGCGTTCGGACTGGTGCTCGGCGGGATTTTTCTTGCGGTCCATGAGGCGACCGACAATGTGCCTGCCATGCCGTCGTGGGTGCCGCTGCTGGTAACGGTGTTCTTCGCGGCCATCTGCTCGGCAGCACTTCTTCTTGTGACGAACGGCGCGCCGGGGAAAACGGTCATCCGCTTTGTACTGACGCTCATCTTTGTGTGCGTCGGGACGATGCTGCTCATCAATATTATCAAGGTACCCTGGGGCAGAGCCAGAATGCGGCTCATCGCCTCGACGGGGAACGCAAGCTATTTTACGCCGTGGTGGAAGGCGGGCAGCGCGCTCAAGAACCGGCTGGTTGCTGAGGGGGTTTCTTCCGACGAGTTCCGCTCCTTCCCGTCCGGCCATACGGCCTGCGCCGCCTGCGCAATGCTCGTTGCGCTGCTGCCGACGGTCTCGAAGCTCTTTAAGGGCAAGGAGAAGCGACTGGGGCTGCTCGGCTGCCTTTGGACGGCGGTCGTCGCGTTTTCCCGGCTTCGCATGGGCGCACACTTCCTGACCGACGTGACCATGGCGTGGCTCGTCACGCTGGGGCTCACAGTGCTTGGCGTGTACCTGTTCTATTTCAACAAGAAGTTCTTCCAATTCGTCTGGAACCTCATCTCCGAGCACGAGGAGCAGAGCTACGAACAGGAGTAGCGTTTGCAGTGAAGAGGCGGTGCATTGCGTAGGGGTCGATGCATACATCGACCCGGCAAACCGCACCGTTTTTACGGGGATTTGCGGCGAAGACGATATTTCTCCCGGGGCGATGCCCACATCGCCCTTACGCATCTTCAGTAACGTCCCACGATGGATAGAAAAACCGGGGCAGAGCGATCTGTCTCGGTTTTTGCGTTTGCTGTGTTTGACTACGGGGGGAGAAATAGCATTGGCTTGGGCTTCGTGTTTTCGGGGACACTTGTCTTTGTTTGGAGGATGAGAAATTCTGGGAACGGGCGTTAAAATGGAGAAATGTGGTTGCATAGCTGGAAAAACAATGGTATCATTTTAGCGTGAAACCATAAAACAAAGGAGGCCCGCTATGTTTGAACACATTGGAAAAAAGTCAAGTTTTTCTCGCAGGCACTGTTCTGGCTCGGCGCGGCGGCGTCCGTCCTTCTGGGGCTGGTCGTCGCCCATGTGACCGGCACACTCTGGATGTTTCTGCTGATCGCCCTTGCCGGATGCGTCGGCTCGTATCTGTCCGTCGCCGTTTTGTACATGCTTGCCCAGATTGCCGACAACAGCGATACCATCGCCGAAAACAGCAAAAAGCAGCTGCTTGCGCTGAGCCGTCTCGAGACGCTTCTTCAGAAGACCGACGCGTCGGATTCCACGTCCGATCCGGCACCGGAGACCCACTGACCTGAGGAAGCTTCAAAATAATGCGTAAAAATCCAGACGCCCGCAAGATACGGACATCTGGATTTTTTATGCGTCAGCTGCGCCCGAAGCGCACGACGTAGCTTCCGAGTACCTGCTCGCACGGAATTTCCGCCGCGTTCTGCGCCGTCAGCATCTTTTTGGGGTAGCGGGTTTTGGAATCGGACGCGATGGCAGGAAGCGTCTTTCCGATGCTCACGCCGTGCGCGTCGTTTTCCGTAAAGCGCCACCGGAACGAGCTGTCGCAGAACTCCTTGCAGGCCGAAATTTCCTCCGGAAGGCGCAGCGTCTCGCGCTCTCCCGGAAAGAAGCAGCCTGCGTTGTCCTTCTCGGCCGGGTATGAGCCCTCCGGCTCACGGGGGGCCCGCAAAGCCGGAGAGCTCATTTGGAAAGGCTGCATTCAGCAGGGCAGCGCCGCTTTGTGCCTCGATTGCAGCTGCCCGGCAAGGTGCGCAATGCAGTCGGCATTGGTGGGCATGCGTCCGCAAGCCGGGGAGGCACTGCCGCAGCTTGGAAGCAGCTCCGCATCGCCGCCCCACGCGATGGCGATGGCGTGGCCAATGGCGCGCTCGACGCGGGAAGCCGTGGTGAGAGAGGCCTTCGCCACACGCGCGTATATGTCTTCCAGCCCAGCGCCCGCCAGATCGCCTGCCGCAAGCAAAGCCGCCTCGCGCAGATACCGGCAGCCCTTGAGGACTCCCGGAACGCCGAGTTCGCGCAGCACACCGTCTATCAGAGCCTCCGCATCCGAGGACAGATGAGACATTTCCTGCACCGCGGCAAGCATCTTGCGCACGCAGGCGGCGACCGCCTGCAATTTACAGGGCTTTCGGATCATATAGCGCACACCGAGCGTCTCCAGCTTCTGCGCGTCCTGCTCCGTCAGCGCGCCGGTGAGCGCCAGGGTCATCGGCGGCCGGGGCAGCGCGTTTGCCGCCGTCAGGACAGATACGCCGTCGCGCTCCGGCAGCAGAAGGCCCAGAATCAGGATATCCGGCTGCGTGCGGTGGAGCAGCTCCACGGCGCGTTGGGCATCGTTTGCCGAACCGGCAATGACAAACGCCGGGTCCCGCTCCAGCACATGGCGCAGCTGCTCCAGAAAGACCGCACTTTCATCTGCAAGAAGAATTTTGATTTGAGAGTTCACGAGGGACAGTCTCCTTTCAATCGTGGAGTTGTCCGGCCAGACACGAAATTACACTCGAGATATGTATAATTTAACATATTACGAGCAAATATTCAATCAAATTCGTTCGATGAATTTCCACATTTTGTAGACATACTTCGACATGTTCCGACGCGGTACAACCGGATTCTTCCCGATTCTCCGCATCTGGAAAAAACAGAAAGCCAGCAGAAAAGAAAACACGGGCGATCCTGGCACCGCAAAACACGAAGGCCGCCGGCATCTTCTCCGGCGGCCTTCGTGTATCTATGCAGCAAATCAGATGAGAAATTGCAGTGCGAGGACGGTTCCGCAGCAAAGAAGCGAAACCGGCAGAAGTCCCAGCCCCAGCCATGCGCTCACAATGCCGACCAGCATCGCGAGGGCTCCGGCAATGGGGGAGTCGGTGACCTCTAAAATGGCGGGGAAGGTCATGACGGCGAGCGTCACATAGGGGACGTAGTATAAAAACGAGCGCAGGAACGTGCTTTTGATGGGCTTTCGGATGAGCGTCAGGGGGAGCACGCGGATGGCGTAGGTCGTGAGGGCCATGACGGCGATGTAGAGATATGTGTTCATGCCGCGTGCGCCTCCTCGCCGGAAGCGGTCTTGGTATCAACCTCCGGGTTTTCGCGCGGGAACAAAATGGCCGCGGCGGCGGAAATGAAAATCGTCAGAAGCAGGATACGCATGCCGCCGCTGAGCATCGGAAGAAGCCTGGCCGCAAGTCCGCTTAACACGAAGCTCACGCCGATGCACCCGAGCACGACGCGGTTCTTCTTGCCCTCGGGCATGATGATGGCGAGGAACATCCCATAGAGCATGACCGAAAAGCCGTTCATCGCCCAGACGGGAAGAACGTTTCCCGCCAGCGCGCCAAAGAGCGTCCCGAGGCTCCAGCCCGGAATGGCGGCGCACATGGCCCCGATAAAGTACCAGACGTTGAGTAAACCCTCCTGCGCGATTGCGATGCCGAAGACCTCATCCGTCACATCGAAGCCGATGAGCATCCGAACGCCGAGCGGCGTATCCGGGGAGAGCTTCTGGCTGAGCGCGCAGCTCATAAGCATGTATCGGGCGTTGATGATGAGCGTCATAAGGACCATCATCCACACACCGGCGTTTTCCGTGATGACCGTGATGCCGCCGTATTCTCCGGCGGAGGCGTTATTGAGAAGGCTCATAAGGAAGCCCTGCAAGGCCGTGATTCCGGCGGCGTGGCAGGAAATGCCGATGCCGAAGCTGACGGCGAGATAGCCGAGCGCGATGGGAAGGCCGTCTCGCAGGCCCTCCAGAAACTTTTTCCGATTCATTTTCATCCCTCTTTTTCCAAGTGCGAGGTTATTATAGCGCATCCCTTGACATTAGAAAAGCGAATGTTTATGATAAAATCATAAGGAAAAGAGATGATAGCTATGATGTCAAAATATCGGGTGTTCTGTACGGTCGTGGAGCTCGGAAGCTTCACAGCGGCGGCCGAACGCCTCAATTACTCGCAGAGCGCCGTGAGCCAGACGATTAAAACGCTCGAGCAGGAGCTTGGAACGACGCTGCTGAGCCGCCAAACGCACCGCTTGCAGCTGACGCGTGACGGCGAAAGCTACCTTCCGTACCTGCAGGAAATTGCCGCGGCGGAGGGAAGACTCGAGCGCAGAAAAGCCGAGCTCTCCCAACTGCAAACCAGCGAGCTGCGCCTTGGGACGTTTACGAGTGTCAGCAGAACCTATCTTCCGCCGCGCATTCAGGCGTTTTCCGCGCGCTATCCCGGCGTATGCTTTTCCATGCGGCAGGGGGAGTATGACGAGATCGCGCAGTGGCTCTCCGACGGGCGCATCGATCTTGGCTTTACAAACATGGACGCGTACCCGCCGCAGGAGGGACAGCTTTTGTTCGAGGACCGGATGATCGCTGTGCTGCCGAAATCGCACCCGCTTGCCAAACGGGCGGAAATCAGTCTGAAAGACCTGGCAGGGGAGCCGTTTCTGATGCTGGACGAGGGAAAGTTCAGCGTTGTGCGGCGCGCATTCGAAAAAGAGGGCCTGACGCCGGATGTGCGGTATTTCGTGTATGACGATTATACGATTTTGTCCATGGTGCAGCTGGGGCTCGGGAACTCCATGCTCTATGAACGCGTTGCGCGCGGATTCGAGCACCAAACGGCGCTGGTGCCGCTCAAAAATGCGCCGAAGCGGCCGGTTGCGTTGACATGGAAGAGTTGGGAGACGCTCAGCTATGCGGCGAAAAATTTCGCGAACTTTCTGTTAAGCGGAAAATAGACAAGACAAAAAATCCTGTGCGTTTGGAAAACGAACAGGAATTGACTTCCGGCTGCGCGCGGACTATAATCCGGGTATAAGGACTTCGGAAGGAGCATACATATGGCGGTAAAGATTGAGAAAAGAAGCTTTGGAAAGACGGCGCGGGGCGAGAATGTCACGCTCTTTAAAATCGAAACGCCGGAGCTGACGGCGTGCGTGCTGGATTACGGGGCGACGGTGCAGGCGCTGCTGGTAAAGGATAAGAACGGAAAGTTGGTCGATGTTGTCCTCGGACACGACACGATCGAGGGCTATGAGACCCACGACGGCTATCTCGGCGCGTGTGTCGGACGGGTCGCGAACCGCATCGGCGGCGCGGAGTTTACCTTAAACGGCAAAATGTATCCGCTTGCGAAAAACGACGGACAGAACCACCTGCATGGCGGCCTGCGCGGGTTTGACAAGTACGTCTGGGACGCGGAAGTTTTGGAGGACGGCGTGAAATTTTCGCGCGTTTCGCCCGATATGGAAGAGGGTTACCCCGGAACGCTTGCGGTCAGCGTGACCTACCGCGTGAAAAGCGGCGCTTTCACGATGACATATGACGCAAAAAGCGACCGGGACACGCTCTGCAACCTCACGAACCACAGCTATTTTAATCTGAACGGCGGCGGTTCGGCTCTTTCGCATGTGTTACAAATCAACGCAGATCATTTTTTGGAGAATAGCACGCAGTGCATGCCGACGGGTAAAATTCTGTCTGTAGACGGAACGCCTTTTGACTTCCGCGCGGGAAAGCCTGTTGGACGGGATATCGGCGCGAACGATCAGCAGCTTCAAAACTGCGGGGGGTACGATCACAATTTCTGCCTTCCGGATACGGGAGAGCTGTATGAAGCGGCCGTTCTGGCGAGCCCGGAGCGCGGTATTACGATGAAAGCGTTTACCACCATGCCCGGCGTCCAGCTCTATACGGCCAACTTCCTTGGCCCCTGGGCAGGAAAGGGCGGAACAATGTATGACCGGCGCGGCGCGGTTTGCTTGGAAACACAGTTCTATCCGAACGCGATGCGCTGTGAGGGCTTCCGCAAGCCCATCTTGAAAGCAGGGGAAGCGTACCATCAGGTGACGGTTTACGCGTTCTCAGCCAAATAAAAGCATAGAAAAATCGGAAGCCAACCGAATGGCTTCCGATTTTTGCGTCTTCAGAGTTTAGATAACACCATTTCTTTTTTCGGGATGCTCGGAATACCGCCGGAGCGCTCGGTAGAAAGGCTCGCGGCCATGAGTGCGTAGGTTCCGATATAGGAAAGGTCGTCCCGCGTGAGCGCGTCCGGGGCTTTCTCCAGATCCAGAAAGCGGGCCACCGCGCTGCCGCCAAAGATATCGCCCGCGCCGGTTGTGTCCACGGGATGGACCTTTGGGGCGGGCGCGCGGAAGCATGCGTTCTTTGTCCGCAGCAAGCAGCCCTCCGCGCCGAGCGTCACCATCGCGAGCTTCACGTCAAACTCGCGCAGAAGCTTTTCTGCGCCCTCCTCCGGGGAACAAGCCCAGAGAAACGAAACCTCGTTGTCGCTGATTTTGACTACGTCCGCCTGCTGAAGGCTCCAGAGCATCTGCTCTCTTGCTTCCTCCTTGGAGCGCCAGAGCGGCACGCGCAGATTGGGGTCGCAGGAGATGAGCTTGCCGGTTTGCTTTGCATAGGAGGCGGCCTTCCGAGTTGCCGTGCGGGCGGGCTCGTCTGTGAGGCTGAGGGTTCCGAAGTGGAACACGCGCGCCTCGTCAATGAGGCTTTGATCGACCTCCTCCCAGCAGAGCTGCGTGTCCGCGCCAGGCTTTCGCGCGAAGGAAAACGAGCGATCGCCAGCGTCGTTAAACGTTACAAACGCGAGCGTCGTAAAATAATCCGGGTCGGCGAGCACACCCCTTGTGTCAATTCCGGCTCTTTGCAGCGTCCTAAGAAGCAGCTGCCCGAATGCGTCATCCCCGACCTTTCCGAGAAAAGCGGTCTTCTTGCTGTAGACATTCAGCGCCGCGAGAAAATTACCGGGTGCGCCGCCGGGGTTGGCCGCCATGGTGGGGTAGCCGTCGGGGTCTTTGGATTTTGCGGCGAAATCGATGAGCAGCTCGCCGAGCGCGACAACATCAAGCATAGATGTCCCTTCCTTTTTTGTTACTTTGCTGCTGGGTACTCGCTGCACAAAAGCCGGTACGGCGGTTCGTCCTCTTCGATCTCGGGAAATCGCCCCATGGGTGGGTTGAAGCGGTTGTCCGTATTGTCGTCGTTGCACTGGCTGACCTCGCCGAGCAGCACGTCGCCGGTACCGGGCTCGACGGTAAAATCGTGATACAGCCGCTGATAGATGAAAATGCTCTCGCCCGGGGTGAGGCGAATCTGCGTTCCGGCGGGGACGGTATAGGTCCTTCCGTCGGTGTGGACGGTCACGTCCGTTTCATAGTCGATCGACGCATCCTCTTTGGAATTGTAGACGCGGATGAGGACGTTTCCGCCGCCGCGGTTGATGATGTCTTCCGTTTTGAACCAGTGGAAGTGGTTGGGGGAATATTGCCCTTCTTTCAGGAACAAGAGCTTTTCTGCGTAGACCTTCGGGTATTTCTCCGGCTGCTTCCGGCTGCCGTTGCGGATGGTGATGAGCGAAAAGCCGATCTTGTCGAAGTTCCCAAGACCGTAGTCCGTGATGTCCCAGCCGAGCATGCACTCGCGCACCTCGTCGTATTCATGGCCCTTCGTCTTCCACTCGTCGGGCGTAAACCGGCAGAACGGCGGCAGATAGCAGCGGTATTTCTCGCACATGGCCTCCAGCTCATGCAGCGCCCTGTTGATTTCCGAACGTTTCATAGCTGCCTCCTACAGGCTGAAATCCTGTCGGTCGAATTTTTCAAATTCCTTGGGCTTTGCCCGCCCGGGTACGCGTTTGAGCGCGTCATAGCGAAATCTGCGGCAGTGGTGCTCGCAGGGGACAACGCCATAGTACTGGCAGATCATCGTCTCGTCGTCGACGCGTCCGGCGAACTGACAGTGCGCGCAGTATCGGTCCATATTTTTTCGGAACAGCAATCTCCTCGCCGCCTTTCTGAGCATTTTGCGGGAATATTATACACGATCCCTCCGCAAATTGCTACCCGCCATTTTTCGGAAAGCAAGACAAATCGCGGCGCAGAGCATGAGCTCCATCGCGGGAAGCAGGAGGGCGGGCGCCTGCGGCAAAAATACCTGTGCGGCCTCCAGCTGTGCCCGGAACAGCGCATAGACCGGAATGCTCAGAATGCTCGCCAGCAGCGCGTGCAGAAGCTTCGGAAAAAAGACCGGGAGACCCTCCAGTCCTGCGGATGACAGCACGGCCTTCGTCTGCGCGTGAACGCTGAGGCCGCCGAAGGCAAGAAAAAAGGAGGCTAGGGCAAACTTTACCCCCTGCGGCATGGCAGCCTCCGCGAGCGCCGAAGCTCCGCCGGAGAGCTCAAGAAGCCCCGATACAATCACAAGCGCCCAGTCGGGGAGAACCGGCCGGAGCGCCGTTTGCACCATTGCAGTCACAACGCCGAAGACGACCACGAACATGCAAACCTCCAGCGCTGTCTGCCCCGATTTTTTGACGCTCGCGGTCAGCGCGGATGAGAAGGAAACGGACGGAACGTTTTCTGCGTCCTGGGCGGTCCTTTCCTGCATATGGCCGCTTTTTCGGACGAAAATGCCGAGCAAAAGGGAAGATGCAACATGCACGAGATACAGAAGAAGCCCCGCAAGGCTGCTTCCAAAGACTGATGGCCCTACAACGCTGAAGATAAACGCAGGGCCGCAGTTGTTGCAGAAAAGAAGCAGCCTTTTTGCTGTTTTCCGATCGATGCTTCCGCCGCCATAGAGCGCGCCCACGCTCTGCGCGCCGGACGGATATCCGCCCGTGAGCCCCACGAAAAGCGCTGCCGCGCCGGAGCCCGGCACGCCGAAGAGCGGCTCCACCACACGAGAAAGCACCCGCTCCATGGGCCGTTCCAAACCCAGCGCGCAGAACAAATTGGAGCACACGAAAAACGGAAAGAGCGACGGTACGATCACCTTTGCGCACAGCCCGAGCGCCGACACGGAGGCAGCACTTGCCGCTCTTGCGTCCACAATCAGCCACACATAGCACAGGCCAATAGCGAGACCTGCCAGAAACTGCGTCCCGGTTTTCTGACCCCGATCCTTCATCCAAACCACCTCCGGGACAATCTATGATTCCGGGGCATGCTTTCAGTACCTGCGCATAGACATAGAACAGAAATGAGGTGGACGGAAATGAAGCCAGCAAGACGATTTCTCGTAAAGGCGGCGAAGCTGTTTGACCTTCCGGCGGATATCGCGGCGAATCTGCCGCATATTGAGCTGCGGGGCTTTGAAGAGTGCAGCCTAGACTGCCACCGGGCGATCATCGCCTATGAGCCGGAGAAAATCATCGTGGCCGTGAACACCGGCGAGGTGACGATCGAGGGCGCGAACCTCGAGCTGCGGCACATGCACCGCGACCGGCTGACCGTGACCGGGAGAATTGAGGCGCTGACATTTTCAGGAGGCGTGCGGCCATGTGGCGGCTGATCTGGTTCTTGCAGGGGTATGTGCAGGCGGAGCTGCGCGGGGCGAGCCCGGAATGGGCGCTGGAACGGCTATCAAATGCGCGCGTGGCGTTTTTGCGTGTGCAGCGAATCGATGATTTTACGATCGAGCTGCTGCTTCTCCGAAAGGACGTTTTGAAGGCGGAGGCCGCGGCGCAGAAGGCAATGTGCGAGCTGGCCGTCGTGCGGGAGATGGGATTTGGAAAGACGTTCGGCGGGCTCTGGAGACGGCGGCTTTTTGTGCTGGGGCTGCTTCTCTGTGCGGCGGGCGCGTTTGTGGTCCCGAAGTTTGTGTTTTTTTACGATGTTGTGGGAAACGAAACGGTCCCCGACGCGGAAATTCTGCGCGCGCTGCATTCGCTCGGCGTGGGCTTCGGAACGTATGGACCAGATATCCAGCCGCAGGCGCTTAAAAACAAGATGCTGTTGCTTGTCCCGGAGCTGCAATGGTTCACGGTCCAGCAGAGCGGTATGTGCGCGCACGTTGTCGTAAGGGAGCGCCCGGAGAAGCTGGCGGTTGAAGAGCGGCGCGCGCCCATGAACGTGGTGGCGGCAAAAGACGGCGTTCTTACGTCAGTGTCCAGCTTAGAGGGAAACTGTCTCTGCGCGCCGGGACAGGCGGTAAAAGCAGGGCAGGTGCTCATTTCTGCCTACACGGATCTTGAATTTACGACAAGGGTCAGCGCGGCGCTTGGCGAAATTTACGCCGAGACATTGACGCACAAACAGGTCGTCTGCCCGGACACAACGCTTTATAAACAGCCGAACAGGAAGACGGCGCGCAGAATCTCGCTTCTGGTCGGAGAAAAACGGTGGAATATTTTCGCAAACGGTGGAAATCTGGAGGGCAAGTGTGATAAAATAACAAAAACACATATGCTGACGCTCCCAGGCGGGTTCATAATTCCTATCGGACTTGAAATCACGGAGCTTTCCGGCTATGATCTTGTGCAGAAGCCGCTGCCGGAGGAGACGGCGCAGGCGCTTTTGATCGAGCAGCTGGAGCGCGGCGTGCGGCAGGATATGATTGCCGGAGAAATCTTAGACGAAGCGCTGGATTTGACAAAACCAACTGGCAGATACGAACTTCACGCATCCGTCCGATGCGAGGAAATGATCGCAAAGATGGTGCGCGCCAGCATTTTAAAGGAAGAGACGATACCATGACAGAACGAACCATCAACGCCGAGCGCGTCGAGCAGCTGATCGACGTGTTTGGCTCCTTTGACGAGAACGTCAAGAAAATCGAGCAGGCCTTCGGCGTGCACATCACGAACCGCAACACCGAGCTCAAGGTCACGGCGGAGGACGAAGAAGCCGTCGACGCGGGCGCAAGAGCCATCGAGGCGCTTTTGGCGTTAGCGGCCAAGGGCGAGGAGATCGACGACCAGAAGGTGCGCTATCTCATCGACCTCGTGCGCGCGGGAAAGGAAGAGCAGGTCACGAAGATGGCAAAGGATGTTGTCTGCGTGACGGCGAAGGGAAGACCCGTGAAGGCCAAGACCATCGGCCAGCAGACCTATCTCAAGGCCATCAGCAAAAACACGATCACCATCGGCGTCGGCCCTGCTGGTACGGGCAAGACGTACCTGGCCGTTGCGCAGGCGGTCGCGGCCTTCCGGGCGAAGGAGGTCAACCGCATCATCCTGACGCGTCCCGCCGTCGAAGCGGGCGAGCGGCTGGGCTTTCTGCCGGGCGATTTGCAGAACAAGGTCGACCCGTATCTGCGGCCGTTATACGACGCGCTTTTTGATATGCTGGGGCCGGAGACGTATAACAAGTATTTAGAGCGCGGCAACATTGAGGTTGCGCCCCTTGCCTACATGCGCGGCCGGACGCTGGACGACAGCTTCATCATTCTGGATGAGGCGCAGAACACGACGCGCGAGCAGATGAAGATGTTTTTAACGCGCCTTGGCTTCGGCTCGAAGATCGTTATCACCGGCGATATTACCCAGATCGACCTCCCGGGCGATAAGGTAAGCGGCCTCAAGGAAGCCATCAAGATATTAGACGGCGTGGAGGATATCGCGATCTGCCGCCTGACGGCCAGCGACGTGGTGCGGCACGCGCTCGTGCAGCGCATTGTCGCGGCATACGACAAGTTCGAAAAATCGCGCCTGCCGGAGAGCTCGAAGCCCTTCCAGACGCATAAAACATTCCGCCAGAATCAGAAGAGGGACAGAACATGAAGCATAACATTGTCATGACCTGCGAGGCAAAAACGCCAGAGGCGCTTCTTTTAAAGCGTCAGATCCGCAAGTGCATTCTTGCGGCGCTGGAGGAAGAGGGCGTGGATACGCCGTGTGAAATTAACGTTCTCGTGACGGACGATGCGTCCATCCGCGCGATCAACAAGGCCTACCGGAATATTGACAAGGCGACGGACGTTCTGTCGTTCCCGATGTTCCAGCTTACCCCCGGCGTCCTGCCCGAGAATTGGGACGAGTATAAAGACCCGGAAACGGGACTCGTGCCGCTGGGGGATATGGCGATCTCTCTCGAGCGGGCGAAGGAGCAGGCGAAGGAATTCGGCCATTCGACGAGGCGTGAGGTCGGCTATCTCACGATTCATTCCATTTTGCACCTGCTCGGCTATGACCATGTGGACGAGGGCGCGATGAAGCGTCAGATGCGTGCGCGCGAAGAGAAGATTTTAGCCGAGATCGAGCTGCCGCGAAAATAAGGAGATTTACCAATGAAAACAAAATCCGCAATGATCACCATTGCCGGCCGGCCGAATGTCGGCAAGTCGACGCTTACAAACGCTCTGGTCGGCGAGAAAATCGCGATCGTATCGAATAAGCCGCAGACGACGAGAAACCGCATCTGCGCTGTTGTGAACCGCGAGAACACCCAGCTTGTCTTCATCGACACCCCGGGCTTCCACCGCCCGCGCACAAAGCTCGGAGACTACATGGTAAATGTCGTCAAGGAGTCCGTTGCCGATGTGGACGCGGTGATTCTGCTGGTCGAGCCGATTGCAAACGTCGGCGAGCAGGAGCACGCGCTGATTGAGAGAATCAAGGCCTCCGGCGCGCCCGCGATGCTGGTCATCAACAAGATCGACACCGTGGAAAAAGAGGCGCTGCTGCCGGTTATCGCGGCCTATCAGCAGGAATTTGACTTTGATGAGGTCATCCCCATCAGCGCCAAGTGGCGCGACGGCGTGGCGACACTGCTGGAAGCCTGCGAAAAATACGCGCAGCCCGGCCCCATGCTCTTCCCGGAGGACATGGTGACGGACATGCCCGAGAAGCAGGTGATGGCAGAAATCATCCGCGAGAAGCTTCTGTGGAATTTAGAGAAAGAGATTCCGCACGGCACGGCGGTCGAGATCACGAAATTTTCCGAGCGCGACGACGGCATCATCGATATCGACGCGACGATCTACTGCGAAAAGGCGAGCCACAAGGGCATTATCATCGGAAAGCAGGGCGCGATGCTCAAGAAAATCAGCTCGCAGGCCCGCGCCGACTGTGAGCGCTTTATGGGCACGAAGGTCTATTTGCAGACGTGGGTGCGCGTGAAGGAAAACTGGCGCGACAGTCAGTATCTCATTTCAAACTTTGGCTACGACGCGAGACAGTAACAAAAAGCGGCCTTCTCCGAGTGAGGGAGGCCGTTTTTGCTGCAATTCAAATGTTGACAAGTAAACATTAACGTGCTATACTGACCAAACTTTCAGACGAAAGGAGTAAATTCATGCAGGAAGAACGTTTTGAGGTTTTCTTTCAGAATATTTCCGGGCTCTACCGCGCGGTGCAGCGGCTGCGCGCGCAGTTTGCGGATGCAGCGGGGGTGAGCTCGGTGCACCTGTTCTGGCTGTATCTGCTGCGCGAGTACCCCGAAGGGCTGGCAGCGTCCCGGCTGGCGGAGCTTTCCAATATCGACCGCTCGCTCGTCTCGCGGCAGCTAAAGCCGCTTTTGGAGCGCGGGCTGGTTCGCGCGGACGGGGAGACGGGGAAGCGGCGCTACGGCTGGAAGCTCCGCCTGACAGAGACAGGCCGTACGCTCGCGGAGCAAATTGCGCGGGAAGCGCTTTCGATTCAGAACCGGGCCGGGCGCGGGATTCTACCTGAGGAGCTGGCCGTCTTTTACCGCGTGCTTGGCGCGCTCCATCAGAATTTCAGCAGCATTTCCATTACAGGAGGAACCTATGAAGAACGTACAGATCATTCTTGACTCGGCGTGCGATATGCAGAAGCCGGAGGCGGACGCACTCGGCGTGACGCTTCTGCCCCTTCGTACAAATTTTGGCGGCGAGGTCTTTTTAGACGGCGTTACCATGACACATGACGAATTTTTCGAAAAGCTCACACAGGCAAAGACACTTCCGACGACCAGCCAGATTCCGCCCTTTGATTTCGAAGCGGCATTCCGGAGGCTCCACGCGGAGGGAAGCGATATTCTTGTCATCACGCTCTCTTCAAAGCTCTCCGGCACGTACCAGAGCGCTGTGATCGCCGCGCAGGAAACCGGAATCGACGTGACGATCGTCGACAGCGAAAACGTCACAGCTGGCGAGCGCGTGCTCGCGGACCTTGCCATCCGCCTGCGAGACAAGGGCTTTGGCGCGAAGGAAATTGCGGCCAAACTCGAAGAAGCCAAAAAGCGCCTTTGCATCATTGGCCGGGTCGATACGCTGGAATACTTATACCGCGGCGGCCGGCTCTCGAAAACGAGCGCGATTGCGGGGACACTTCTCAATATCAAGCCGGTCCTGACCGTCAGAGATGGGCAGCTCGCCGTCCTTGGAAAGGCCAGAGGCGCAAGACAGAGCAACAATTTCCTGAACGAAGCGATTGCAACGCGCGGCGGCATTGATTTTTCCCAGCCTTTGATGCTCGGCTACTCCGGCACGAGCGACAGCGCCTTGCAGGAATATATCGCGGCCAGCCGGGAGATCTGGGAAGGGAAGCTGGAATCGCTTCCGATCACCTCCATCGGCAGCACCATCGGCACGCACGTCGGCCCTGGCGCAATCGTCGTCGCGTTTTTTGCGAACGAACAATAACTGCAATTTCTTTCCGTTTCTATTGCCGCCCCGGCAAAACAATGGTATAATGCAGGAAAGCTCCGGGCAGGAACTGCCAGCATAGCCCCATGCGCCCGCGCGCATCCTAAAGACGACGTTAGGAGGTGGGCGTATGCAGACGCAGGCGCTTTGGGAGCTTTTTCAGGACACGGGCGCGCCGGAGGCGTATCTGCTCTATAAAAGAGCGTTGCAGAATGGCGCAGCCGGCACGGAGGCGAAGAACACAGCATGTATCTGAAAACGCAGGGGCTCGTGCTCCGGGTGACGGAATACCGGGACTCGGACGCGATTTTGTCGGTGCTGACGCGCGAGCAGGGGCTTATGACCTTCAAAGCGCGCGGTGTGCGCTCGCGGCGCAGCCAGATCAAATCCGCCTGTCAGCTGCTGGCGTTTTCGGAGTTTACGGTGCTCGAGCGGCAGGGATATTATACGGTGTCCGAGGCCGTATGCATCGAGATGTTCCAGCCGATGCGAAACGACATTGAGCTTCTGAGCCTTTGCAGCTATTTTGCGCAGGCGGCGGAGCTTCTGTCGCAGCAGGACGTGAACGACGGCGAGGTGCTGTCTTTGACGCTGAATGCAATATATGCCTTATGTAAACTAAAACGCCCGCAGCCGCTCGTCAAAGCCGCGTTTGAACTCCGGATGATGGTTATCGCGGGATTCTCGCCTATGGTGGACGGCTGCTGCGTGTGCGGAAGCGAAGCGCCGGACCGGTTCGACGTTGCGGGCGGCATGGCAGTCTGCGCAAAGTGCAGCGCGCCGGGGAGCCTCCGGCTTCCGATCAGCCCCGCGTGTCTGGCTGCGATGCAGCATATCGTGAGCTGCGAGAGTAAGCGCGTCTTTTCGTTCAACCTCCTGCCGGAGCCGCTCAAGGAGCTTTCGGACGTTTCCGAAACATATTTTCTCACGCAGCTTGAACGGGGCTTTTACACGCTGGACTTTTATAAATCGCTGCGGCTGACCGGGCAGGACCTGCAGCCGGCCGCGCAATAGATACGGGAAGAAAAACATATGAATGAACTGTACGAAAAATCCTTACACAAATTAGAGCTCGACAAGGTGCTCGCGCTCCTTGCCGATCAGGCCTGCTCACCTGCGGGAAAAGAGCAGTGCCTAAAAATTGAGCCTTTAAACGATGCGGACGAGATCCGGCTTCTTCAGAAGCAGACGAGTGCGGCCTGCCGCATGATTACCCTCAAGGGCTCGCCGGGACTCGCCGGTGTGAGCGATGTGGGCGCGAGCGTCGACCGGGCGGTGCGGGGCGGATGCTTAAGTCCGGAAGAGCTTTTGCGCGTTGCGGGCGTTCTCAAATGCGCGCGGCAGGCGAAGGCTTACGCGGATGGCGACGGCATGGAAAATGACCTCAATATCTTCTTTGCCCAGATCACGCCGAATAAATACCTGGAGGAGCGGATTTTCAATTCCATCGTCTCCAAAGACGAGATCGCCGACGAGGCGAGCCCGGAGCTCTCCTCCATCCGCCGCAAGATCCGCCGCCAGAGCGTGGCCATCCGCGAGGGACTTCAAAAGATCATCACGTCTTCGACCTACGCAAAATTTTTGCAGGAGCCGATCGTGACGATTCGATCCGACCGGTTTGTTGTTCCTGTGAAGGCCGAGTGCAAGGGCTCGATTCCGGGTTTGGTTCACGACGTGTCGTCTTCCGGCAGTACGTTTTTCATTGAGCCCATGCAGGCCGTGAACGGCAATAACGCGCTTCGTGAGCTCTTTGTCGAAGAACGCAAGGAAATCGAGCGGATACTCACCGAGCTCTCCGGCGAGGTCGCGGGGCATAGGGAGCACCTGGCCGTCAACTATACGGTCCTCACGCAGCTGGACTGCATTTTTGCGCGGGCGAAGCTGTCGTTTGCGATGCACGCGGCGGAGCCTGAAATTCGAACCGACGGAAAGCTGGAGCTCAAGCGGGCGCGTCATCCGCTTATCACGGGAAAAACCGTCGTGCCGATTTCCGTCCGCCTCGGCTCCGATTTTGACACGCTCATCATTACCGGCCCCAACACCGGCGGCAAAACCGTCACGCTCAAGACGCTGGGACTTCTTACCCTCATGGCAGAGTGCGGCCTTCATATCCCGGCAGACGACGGAAGCTTCGTTTCCGTCTTCGACCGGGTGCTGGCCGATATCGGCGACGAGCAGTCGATCGAGCAGTCGCTCTCGACATTCTCCTCGCATATGAAAAATATCGTCGACATTCTCAAAATCTGCGACGACTCCACGCTCATTCTCTTTGACGAGCTCTGCGCGGGCACCGACCCTGCCGAGGGCGCGGCGCTGGCGATCTCGCTCATCGAGTTCTGCCGCAAGTGCGGCTCTAAAATCGCGGCCACGACGCATTACGCCGAGCTCAAGCTCTACGCCATGCGAACAGAAGGTGTCATCAACGCGTCGTGCGAGTTTAACGTCGAAACGCTCCAGCCGACCTACCGGCTTCTCATCGGCATTCCCGGCAAGTCCAATGCGTTCGCAATTTCGAAAAAGTTGGGCCTTGACGACGCAATTCTGGAAGAAGCAAGGAGCATGGTCAGCCAGAACGATGTGAACTTTGAGGACGTACTTTCTCAGCTCGAGCAGCAGCGCCAGCAGATGGAGCAGGCAAGACTCGAGGCTGAGCAGCTGCGGCTGGAGACAGAAAAGCAGAAGCAGCAGTCTGAGGAATATTATCAGCAGATTCAAAAAGAGAAGGAAAAGGCTGCCGCGCAGGCAAGAAAGGAAGCGCAGTTCATCATCGACGACGCGCGCCGCACGGCAAACGAGGTCTATGAAGAGCTCAAGCAGCTTCGCAAGCAGGCGCAGGGCGGTGCATTCGTCCCGGGCTCGAACGAAAAGCAGGCGAACCTCCGCCACGCGCTCAATGAGGCGGAAAGCAAGCTCCAAGGCACAAAGCCGCAGCAGGCACAAAGCCGTCCTGCGCCGACGCGCGCGATTCGTGTGGGCGATACGGTAGAGCTTTTGAAGCTCGGCACGAAGGCGACGGTGCTGGCCCTCAACAAGGATGGCACGTACCAGCTGCAAGCGGGCATTATGAAGGTGAATGCGAAGCCGGACGAGGTCTATCTTTTGGAGAACGAGACGAAGACAAAGGCGAAGAAGATCATTGAGGGCAAGGTGCGCGAATTAAAATCCGCCGCCCAGCCGGAGCTTGATCTGCGTGGCATGGCAGCCGATGAGGCGATCATTCTGCTCGATAACTTCCTGGACAGCGCCTACATGGGAAATCTCCCGACCGCGCGCATCATCCACGGCAAGGGTACGGGCGTTCTGCGCGCGGCAGTCCACGACGAGCTTCGCCGCTGCAAATACGTCAAATCCTTCCGTCTCGGCGTCTACGGAGAAGGCGAGAGCGGCGTAACCATCGTCGAGTTCAAGTAAGCCTCGCAGAGTTTCGCCATCCGCAGATGGCGAAATAAAGTGAAAATCATGTTATCCGGCAGCTTTGCCGACCGGAAACATTCCTATCACCTCGCAAGTGTGGAATTTTTGCTCTTATCCCAAATCGGAACCAGCGGTTCTGATTTGGAGAGGAGAAGCAACGGAATGTATGAACTCTGCCGCTTGCGGCGGAGTGAAGGATATGAAGTTTGCTTCGACGAGCGCGCAGTAAGGTGCGTTCCCACTGTAAAAAGCGGAAGCTTTTTACGGGCTTAAATAAAGGATTGACTTTTTTACGAAAAATAGGTAAAATCAAAGCACATGAAGGCTCAGCCTAAGCATGATTGTAAGGAGTGTCGTCTATGTACATGCAGCAATCGATCGTCAAATGTGAGTCCGGTCTTTATAACCGGCAGGCCACCTATTTCATCCAGAAGGCAAACGAGTTCAAGTCCAGCATCTGGGTTGAGGTCGAAGACCGGAAAATCAATGCCAAGAGTCTTCTTGGCGTGTTGTCCATGGGCATCACGAAGGGGACGCGCGTGAGCATCATCGCGGAAGGTCCCGACGAAGAGGAAGCCGTCAAGGCGCTGACCGAAATGCTCGTGAAGGAAATTTTCTAAAATCGGATGGAACGCTGCCTCAAAGACGGATGTTTTTGAGGCAGCTTTTTATTGCTATGACCTTTGAAGAACTGAAAGACAAGGCCCTGTCGCTGCCGTTAGAGCCCGGCGTGTATCTGATGCAGGATAAATCCGGCCAGATCATCTATGTCGGCAAGGCGAAAAAGCTCAAGAACCGCGTGAGCCAGTATTTCCAGAATACGGCCTCGCACACGCCGAAGACGCGCAGGATGGTCAGCCAGATCGATCACTTTGACGTCATCGTCGCGGCGAGCGAGTTTGAGGCGCTGGTGCTCGAGTGCTCGCTCATCAAGCGGCACATGCCGAAATATAATATTCTCCTGAAAGACGATAAGGGCTATCCCTATCTGCGCGTCGACATGCGGGACGAGTATCCGACCATGGAGCTCGTCAGCCGCGTCATGGGAGACGGCGCGAGCTACTTTGGGCCCTACGGCGGACGATTTGTGACCCAGCGCGTGATCGATACCATCCGGCTTACATTGAAGCTTCCCGGATGCTCGAAAAAATTTCCGCGTGATCTTGGAAAAGAGCGGCCCTGCCTCAACTATCACATGAATAACTGCGACGCATGGTGTCAGCTTTCGCGTTCGCCTGCGGAATACCGTGCGCGGATGGAGCAGGCGATGCTTCTTTTGCAGGGAAAATACACGGAGCTTGCCGATTCGCTTCGAGAAAAGATGCTCGCTGCGGCAGAGGCTCTGGATTTTGAGCAGGCCGCGATGCTGCGCGACCGGCTGCGGGCGGTGGAATCGCTCGGACAGAAGCAGCTTGTGACGGCGGGCTCAATGGCAAACACCGACGTGATCGGGTACTACCAGAGCGAGGCCAAGGCGTGTTTCGCGGTGCTCCACTATGTGGATGGCAATCTTCTTGACAAGGAATACGAAATCTTGCAGCCGGCAGACAGCGAGGAGGACGCGATCTCGACGCTCGTCAAGCAGTATTATTTAGCAAGAGGCGCAGCCCCCAAGGTGATCCTGCTGCCGAAGCCCATGGAGGACGCGGCGCTATTTGAAGAGCTGCTCTATCAGAACCTGCAAAAAAAGGTTCACATCCGCACGCCGCAGCGGGGCGACAATGTGCGCCTCGTCGATCTTGCGCAGAAAAATGCGAGAGAGGAAGCCGAGCGCGTCACCACAAAGGCAGAGCGCGCCGCCGGAACGCTGGGCCTCCTGCAAAGCATGCTGGGGCTGGATACGCCGCTTCACCGGCTGGAATCCTACGACATTTCAAACATCGCGGGTACGGATATGGTCGCGTCGATGGTCGTTTTTATCGATGGCAGACCCAGCAAGCAGAATTACAAGCGCTTCAAAATTGAAGGCCTGGACGATCAGAACGACTATGCCGCCATGCAGCAGGTGCTCCGGCGTAGACTGACCCATTTCAAAAACGGCGATGCCGGCTTCGACGAGCGGCCGGACGCGCTGCTGATCGACGGCGGCATTGAGCACGCAAACGCAGTATTGCAAGTCTTAAACGAGCTTGGTCTCGCAATTCCGACCTTCGGTATGGTGAAGGACAACCGCCATAGAACACGCGCACTGGTGACCCCACAGGGACATGAAATATCCATTTCCGCGACCCCGGCCGTTTTCGCGCTCATCGGAACGATTCAGGAGGAGACGCATCGGTTCGCGATCACGTATCATCACACGCTCCGCAGCCGCCGCGTCCGGGGCTCTAAATTGGAGGAGATCCCCGGTATCGGGCAGAAGCGGCGAGAGACACTGCTGAAAACGTTTAAATCCATGCGCGCCATCGAAAACGCGAGCCTGACGGCGCTCGAGGACGCGATCGGAAAAGCTGCTGGGCAGGTCGTATATGATTATTTCCACACAAAACGGGAGGAGGAAACGCCGTGAGAGTCATTACCGGAAGTGCCAGGGGTATGGCGCTCAAAGCACCCAAGGGCATGGACACGCGCCCGACCATGGACCAGGTCAAGGAGGGCATTTTCTCCGCCATTCAGTTTGAGGTTGAAGGAAGGCGCGTGCTGGATTTATTCGCGGGTTCCGGCCAGATGGGCATTGAGGCGCTCAGCCGGGGCGCAAAATCGGCCGTGTTTGTAGATTCCCGGGACGATGCCTGCAAGGTCGTGCGGGAGAATTTAGCAAAGACGCGGCTGGAAGGACTCGGAAAAGTCGTCCGTTCGGACTACCTTTCGTATCTGCATTCTTGCCGCGAAACGTTCGATCTGATCTTTTTAGACCCGCCCTACGCGGAAGTTTTCCTGGAAAATAGCCTGAAAACCATATCACAAATTGACATTCTATCAGATAGTGGTATAATAATCACTGAAAGACCGTTTGGGAAGGAGCTCCCTGCCATCGTTCCGGGACTTGTCCGTTACCGGGATTACCGGTATGGCAAGGCGGCCGTAACGATCTATCGCAGAGAAATCCCGCAGGAGGAAGCATGAGTAAAGCAATCTACCCCGGAAGCTTCGACCCGGTCACAAACGGTCATCTGAACATCATCGAGCGCGCGGCAAAGACGTTTGACGAGCTGATCGTGTGCGTGATGATCAACGCGGAAAAGCACCCGGTTTTTTCATCCGAAGAGCGTGTCGAGCTCATCCGCCGCGTCACGAAGCACATTCCGAACGTGACCGTGACGCAGTCGAGCGGTCTGCTTGCCGAGTTTGCGCGCGAGCAGAATTGCGGCGTGGTGGTCAAGGGCCTGCGGGCGCTTTCCGATTTTGAGCATGAGTTCCAGATGGCGCTCATCAACCACAAGCTCAATCCCAGTCTCGATACGATGTTTCTGACAACGGAGCACCAATTCATGTATCTCTCGTCGAGCATCGTCAAGGAAATGGCACATTACGGCGCGGATTTGCACGGGTTTGTGCCCGACGCGATCATCGACGATGTGACCGCCAGAATGACCGGGAAGAACAAAGGAGGACTATAACATGGCGAACGGTATTGAAGAGACGATCACCACTTTATACGAAATGGTGCAGGACGCTTGGAGTCTGCCGCTGGGTGCGGAGAAGTGCGTCGTGGAGCGTGACAAGGTGCTCGATCTGCTCGACGAGATCAGCAACCAGCTGCCGGGCGAGCTCAAGCAGGCAAAGACGATCGTCGAATCGCGCAATGAGGTCATCACCAATGCCAAGCGCGAGGCAGAAAATATTCTCAAGCAGGCCGAGCAGCGCGCCAAGCAGATGATCTCCCGTGAGGAGGTCGTCAAGCAGGCCGAGCAGCAGGCAGCCGAGATGATGAAGGCCGCGCAGCAGAAGATCAAGGAGCTGCGGCAGGTCACAAATGACTATGTAGACGACGCCATGAAGCGCACGGAGGACGCGATTTCGCAGTCGCTGTCTGAAATTCGCGAGTCGCGCTCGAAGTTCCGCACGCTCGTCAATCCGCAGGCGGCCAAGCCGTCTCCGATCATCGAAGACGTTTAACTTGACAAGTTGCCGGGAATTCTGTATCATAAGTAAAATTTTGCAACAAAGCTGAGACAAGGAAGAAGAACGCGTTTTCAGCGCCCCAGAGAGAAAGCGGCAGGTGAAAGCTTTCGCGCGGGCGCGTTCAAGGTCGCCTTTGAGCTGCGGAGCTGAACGTAAGTAAGCCTCGCCGGGTGCTCCCGTTACAGAGCTCGAGTGTCCGCATGCGCGGAAATTCAGGTGGTACCACGGAAATCCTTTCGCCCTGAGCTTTATGGCTCGGGGCGTTTTTCTTTTGACAGGAGGCGCTATGGAATTCCGCGCGTTTCTCGCGGAAAAGACCGGCAAATCCGTTCAAATGATAAAATAAGTAACAATGATAGAAGGAGAGAACCCATGAAAGAATTACCCAAGGTGTATGAGCCGCAGCAGGTCGAAAGCTCGATCTACGAGATGTGGATGGAAAACGACTGCTTCAAAGCGACTCCCGACCCCGACAAGAAGCCCTACTCGATCGTCATGCCGCCTCCCAACGTCACGGGACAGCTCCACATGGGGCATGCGCTCGACGCAACGCTTCAGGATATCCTGACCCGCTATAAGCGCATGCAGGGCTACAGCGCGCTCTGGCTTCCCGGAACCGACCACGCGGGCATCGCCACGCAGATCAAGGTCGAAGAAGAGCTTCGCGTCAACGAAGGCAAGACCCGGTACGATCTCGGCCGCGAGAAGTTCCTCGAGCGCGTCTGGGCGTGGAAAGAAAAATACGGAAACCGCATCGTCCAGCAGCAGAAAAAGCTCGGCGTGAGCTGCGACTGGTCGAGAAGCCGCTTTACGATGGACGAGGGCTGCTCAAAGGCCGTGCGCGAGGCATTCTGCGAGATGTATGAAAAGGGCCTCATCTACAAGGGAAGCCGTATTATCAACTGGTGCCCGCACTGCCTGACGGCGCTGTCTGACGCGGAGGTCGAATACACCGACAAGCCCGGCCACCTGTGGTACATCCGCTACCCGCTCGCGGACGGTTCGGGAGACATCGTCGTTGCAACGACCCGGCCCGAGACCATGATGGGCGATACCGGCGTTGCCGTGAACCCCGAGGACGAGAAGTTCAAGCACCTGATCGGCAAGACCTGCATTCTTCCGATCATGAACCGCGAGATTCCGATCGTGGGTGACGAGTACTGCGAGATTGGATTTGGCACCGGCGCGGTCAAAATGACCCCGGCGCACGACCCCAACGACTTTGAGGTCGGCCTGCGGCATAATCTGGAGGTCATCCGCGTTCTCAATGACGACGGCACGGTCAACGAAAACGGCGGCAAATATTGCGGCATGGACCGCTACGAGTGCCGCAAGGCGATTGTGGCGGACCTCGAGGCTGAGGGCTATCTTGTGAAGACCGAGCCGTATTCCCACAACGTCGGCACCTGCTACCGCTGCCACAATGACGTCGAGCCGCTCATTTCCGCACAGTGGTTTGTCAAGATGAAGCCGCTGGCCGAGGAAGCCATCCGTGTCATCAAGGACGGAACGATCAAGTTCGTTCCCGAGCGCTTCTCGAAGACGTATCTGAACTGGATGGAAAACGTCCACGATTGGTGTATTTCGCGTCAGCTCTGGTGGGGCCATCAGATCCCTGCATGGTACTGCGACGAGTGCGGGCACATTAACGTGAGCCGTGAAGACCCGACGAAGTGCGAAAAGTGCGGCTGCACGCACCTTACCCGCGAGGAAGATGTGCTCGATACGTGGTTCTCGTCCGGCCTCTGGCCGTTCTCCACGCTCGGCTGGCCCGATCTCAATTCTGAAGACCTCAAATACTGGTACCCCACGACCGACATGGTCACGGGCTATGACATCATCTTCTTCTGGGTGGCGCGCATGGTCGTCTCCGGCATGGAGCAGATGAAAAAAGAGCCGTTCAAGACCGTCTTCATCCACGGTCTCGTGCGCGATGACAAGGGAAGAAAAATGTCCAAGTCTCTCGGCAACGGCATCGACCCCCTCGAGATGGCCGAAAAATACGGCGCAGACGCGCTGCGCTTCAACCTCATCACCGGCAACTCTCCCGGCAACGATATGCGCTTCTATGTGGAAAAGTGCGAGGCGATGCGGAACTTTGCAAACAAGATCTGGAACGCGAGCCGCTATGTCCTCATGAACCTCACCATTGGCGAGCCCGGCCTTCCTGCGATGGAGGATTTGGAGCAGGAGGACAAGTGGGTCCTCTCGAAGCTCAACACGCTCATTCGCGAGGTCACGGCGAACTTGGACGCGTACGAGATCGGCGTTGCGTCCAGCAAGGTCTATGACTTCATCTGGGACACCTACTGCGACTGGTATATTGAGCTGACCAAGACCCGGCTCTACAGCGAGAACGAAAAGAGCAAGCTCGCCGCGCAGAAGGTGCTGGTCTATGTTCTTGATCAGACGCTGCGCCTCCTGCACCCGTTCATGCCGTTTATCACCGAGGAGATCTGGCAGGCGATTCCCCACGCGGGCAAGTTCCTGATTTCCGCTGAGTGGCCGGTCTACCGCGAGGAATTCGCGTTCGGCGCGGAAGAAGCCGCTATGGAGCAGATCATCGAGGCCATCACCGCCCTTCGCGCGCGCCGGGCAGAGATGAACGTTCCGATGAGCAAGAAGGTCAACCTCACCATCGCGGCTTCGCAGCCTGAGGTCTTCGAGGCTGGCAAGGCGTTCTTCCTGCGTCTTGCAGGCGCGGAGGATGTGAAGGTCTGCGGCATGGAAGCGGCGGAGGCTGCCTCTGGAGATGACGGCCTTGTCGAGGTCACGACGCATGCGGCGAGACTGTTTATGCCGCTTGCCGAGCTTGTCGACTTTGAAAAGGAACTTGCGCGAATCGCGAAGGAGAAGGAAAACTGCCTCAAGCAGATTGCGATGTTTGAAAGCAAGCTCTCGAATGAAGCGTTCGTCTCGAGAGCGCCCGAGAAGGTCGTAAACGATCAGAAGGAGAAGCTCGCCAAGAATCAGGCGCTGCTGGCGCAGCTGATTGAAAGCGAAAAGCGGCTGAAAAAGTAAGAGCCATCCCTCGTTCGACCAAAGCCGCACGGAAAAAAACGTATAATGGACACGCATGGAACATCCGTGCGTGTCCATTTTTTATGTCTGGAGTGATGCAAATGAATATGACAAGCTTTTTGCAGGATAAACGGCTGACCATCGCATTAAAGGGCGATATCGATCATCACAGCGCGAAGGAGACGATGCGCATCATCGGCAACAAGATCGATCTTTATCTTCCGATGGTCTGCGTGCTGGATTTTCGCGACGTGACGTTCATGGACTCGAGCGGCATTGCCATTGTGATCCACGCCATCCGGCGCATGCGGGAGCTCAGAGGCGTGGTGCGGGTGGAGAATGTGCCGCCGCAGCCGATGAAAGTGTTGAAAGCCTCCGGAATGGAGCGCATTGTGGTCATTGAAGAAAGGAGCATGGCGCATGAAGTGTGAAAATCAGATGGAGCTGACGTTCCCGAGCCAGTCGAGAAACGAGGGCTTCGCGAGAGCGGCCGTGGCGGCCTTCGCCGCGCAGCTGGACCCGAATCTGGACGAGCTGGGGGACATCAAAACGGCTGTTTCCGAGGCCGTGACCAACTGCATCGTCCACGCCTATCGCGACACGATCGGCGTGATTAGCCTCAAGTGCCGGATCCTGCCCGGGAGCGTTCTCGATATCATCGTGAAGGACAAGGGCTGCGGCATTGCGGACGTGACGCAGGCGCGCACGCCGATGTACTCCACAGGCGGAGACGACCGAAGCGGCATGGGCTTTACGATCATGGAGAGCTTTATGACGGAGCTCAAGGTCACCTCAAGTGTTGGGCGCGGAACGACCGTACATATGAAGCGGCGCATCATCCGCCGGGGCGAGAAGACGTGATGGACGCGAAGCCACAGCTGATCGAACGCGCGCAGCAGGGCGACAAAGCGGCGGCAGAGCAATTGGTTTTGGAGAACGCGGGGCTCATCTGGTCGATCGCGCGGCGGTATTTTGGCCGGGGCGTGGAGGCGGACGATCTCTACCAGCTGGGAGCGCTCGGCTTTTTAAAGGCCATCGCGGGCTTCGACACGCGGTACGGCACGCAGTTTTCGACCTACGCCGTTCCCAAAATCGCGGGTGAGATCCGGCGCTTTCTGCGGGACGACGGCGCGGTCAAGGTCAGCCGGAGCGTCAAAGAGCGCGCGGGCACGATCAAAAAGGAGCGCCAGCGGCTCATGGGGGAGCTCGGCCGCGAACCGACGCTTTCCGAGCTTTCTGACGCGCTTGGAATTCCGCCGGAAGAAATCGCGAGCGCAGAGATGGCCACCGGCAGCGCCGAATCCATCCAGCGCCAGACAGGAGAAGAGGGCATTACGCTCGAGGATGTGTTGGCGGGGCCTGAGATGGAAGAGGGGATCTTGGAGCGGATGGCGCTAAAGCAGGCGCTTTCGAACCTCTCCGAGCGTGAGCAGATGGTCATTTCTCTTCGCTATTTCCATGGACTGACCCAGCAGAAGGTCGCCTCCATGATTGGCGTTTCGCAGGTGCAGGTCAGCCGCATTGAAAAGAAGGCGCTCGAGAGGCTGCGCGCGTTTTTGTAGGTGACAAATCGACAAATTTATATTAAAATAGCATCACTACGAAAAAAGGTGAAGCTATGACAAGTGATTTTGAACAGCGATTTTTAAAGGCGCGGCGGGCGGTAATTGCAAGGCGGTTTTCCGCGCTCAACGATATGCAGCAGAAGGCGGTTCTCACGACCGAAGGGCCGCTTCTCCTGCTGGCCGGCGCGGGCAGCGGCAAGACGACCGTGCTCATTAACCGCATTGCAAACCTCATTGCTTTCGGCGAGGGCGCGGACTCGAGTGAAATTCCGGATTACATCACGGAAGACGACGTGGAATTTTTAGAGCAGTATCTGAAAGCTCCGGAGTCTGAGAACCAGCCGAGGGCGGAAGCGCTCTCCGCGCTCCATCCGGCCGCGCCGTGGTCGATTCTGGCCATTACGTTTACGAACAAGGCGGCAAACGAGCTCAAGGACCGGCTGGGAAAATTACTTGGCGAGCAGGCGATGGATGTTTGGGCGATGACGTTCCACGCGGCCTGCTGCCGGATTTTAAGACGCGATATCGACCGGTTCGAGGGCTATTCCTCGAGTTTTACGATCTACGACACGTCGGACTCTGAACGCGTCATCAAGGATGTTCTGAAAGAACTGAACATGGATGAAAAGGCGTTTCCGCCGCGGCTGTGCCTGTCCGTGATCAGCAAGGCCAAGGACAAGGCGCAGCATCCGGACGCGTTCTCCAAGGTTGCCGACCGCGCGGGGGACTACCGCATGGAGAAAATCGCGCAGGTCTATGAGGGCTATCAGAAGCGGCTCCATGACGCAAACGCGCTGGACTTTGACGATATCATTCTCAAGACCGTGGAGCTCCTGGACGCGTTCGAGGACGTGAGAACCTATTACCAGCGCAAGTTCCGCTACGTGCTCATCGACGAGTATCAGGACACGAACGAGCTTCAGTATAGGCTTTCGTCGCTTCTCGCGGGCGGGTATGAAAACATCTGCGTTGTTGGTGACGACGACCAGTCCATTTACAAGTTCCGCGGCGCGACGATTGAAAATATTTTGTCTTTTGAAAAGCAGTACCGCGGCGCGAAGGTCATCCGCCTCGAGCAGAACTACCGCTCGACGCAGTCGATTCTCAATGCGGCGAACGCCGTCATCTCCCACAATCAGGGACGCAAGGGCAAAAAGCTCTGGACGAAAAACGACCCCGGCGACAAGATCACTGTCTATGAGGCGATGAATGAATCGGACGAGGCAAACTACGTCGCGGGGCGTATTTTCTCGATCTCGAAGGGGCGGAACTTCAAGGATTTCGCGATTTTGTACCGTACAAACGCGCAGTCGAACGCGTTGGAATACGCCTTCAAGCGCAACAGCATTCCGTATCGCATCATCGGCGGCACGCGCTTTTTTGACCGCGCGGAGGTAAAAGACATGCTGGCGTATCTGTGCGTGATCAATAACCGCGCGGACGATCTCCGGCTTCTTCGCATCATCAACAATCCGCCGCGCGGCATCGGCGCAAAGACCATCGAAATGGCCTCCCGGCAGGCGGAAGCGGCGGGTGTGCCCCTTTATACCGTCATCTCCGACCCTTACAGCTATCCGAGTCTGGAAAAAGCGGCGGCGAAGCTGATGGCGTTTACGGTTCTCATTGAGGACTGCGCCGAGCTTCTCAAGACGCTCAGTCTGCCGGACTTTTACGAAGAGCTTTTGATCCGCACCGGGTATGTCACGATGCTGGAGGGAAAAGACGATGTAGAATCGAGGGGCAGGCTCGAAAATATCCGAGAGCTCAAATCGAGCATTGTGAGCTACTGCGAGAATACCGACATGCCGACGCTCTCCGGCTTTCTGGAGGAAATCGCGCTCTATACGGATATCGAGCAGTATGACGCAGAGGCCGATGCGGTCGTCATGATGACGATGCACGCGGCGAAGGGTCTGGAATTTCCGCACGTGTTCCTCGTGGGACTCGAGGAAGGGCTGTTTCCGGGCAGTCGCTCGCTGGGCGACCCCGAGGAGATGGAGGAGGAGCGCAGACTCTGCTATGTCGCCATCACGCGCGCCAAGCAGTCGCTCACGATCTGCTACGCCCGGCAGCGCATGCTCTACGGCCGGACGACAACGAACATCGCTTCGCGCTTCGTGGACGAAATTCCGCTAGAGTGCGTTGAAAAAATCGAGCAGCCGAAACCAAAATACGACCAGCCGCGCGACTACGGAAGCTTCGGACGGGTCTCCATCTACGGCGACTACGAATCCTATTCCCCGCACCCGGCAGGAAGCGCGCCGCGAAAGGCGTATTCCTCTGTCATTTCGGAGGATAAAAAGAAAGCGCCAGCCGTCAGCTTTTCCAAGGGCGAGATGGTGCAGCACAAGGCGTTTGGCCGCGGCATGGTCTTAAGCGTCATTCCGATGGGCAACGACGCGCTGCTTGAGATTGCCTTTGACGGCGTTGGAACAAAGAAGCTGATGGCAAATACCGCGAGCCAGCACATGACGAAGCTCTAAGGAATCTCTGAATCGATCCCAAACAGCTGATTGAAGTAGAGCTTCCTTAACCGGCATACGCCGGCCCGTTCCGGCATAGATTGATAGCCGGAGGTGGTGGCGATGAGCCGGCAGAAACGTTGCAGAAGACGGCTACTTCTTTTGCTCCTGCTGCTTTTGACAGTGGGAAACGTCGTCCTTTTGCAGCTTCGCATCGCGCCGATGCTGCGCAAAATCGCGGAAAACCAGGTCGTGAACGCGGCCTCCGAGGCGATTTTCCGCGCTGTCACGCGCCAGCTGCAAACCGGAAGCGTCGACTACAGCCGGATCATTGGACTTGAAAAGGACGCGTCCGGAAAGGTTTCAGCGCTCACGACCGACATGGAGCAGATCGCGCGGCTCAAGTCGGAGATTCTGACGCTTCTGGACGAAGAGCTTGCGAAGATGAACGACGAGGAAATTTCCGTGCCGGTGGGAAGCCTGCTGTTTCCGACGTTTTTTGCCGGGCGCGGGTTTTCGATTCCTGTGCGCGTGCTTGCGCTCAACAGCACGAACGCTGATTTTTACAGCCAGATCCAGTCGCTCGGCATCAACCAGAGCGTGCAGCAGATCCGCATTACCTTCACCGTCAGCCTATCGTTTCTCACGCCGGTTGGAATTCAGGATACGGACGTGACAAGCGACGTGCTGGCGGCGCAGACAATTCTCCTCGGCGATGTGCCGGAGAGCTATTTATACCTTGGTTAAACGAGAGGAAGTACCCATGGAAGCACAAAAAGAGATTCTTGAGCTCACAAGAGAGCTCGAGCACGCGGGGTTTTTATACTACGTGAAGGATGCGCCGGAGATGACGGACTACGACTATGACCGGAAGCTGCGCCGCTTGGAAGAGCTCGAGGCGCAGTATCCGGAATTCGCCCAGCCCAACAGCCCGACCAGACGCGTCGGCGGCCAGGCGCTTGAGCAGTTTGTGAAGGTGCGCCACGCTGTGCCGCTCGAGAGCCTGCAGGACGTGTTTTCGTTCGACGAGCTGCGGGAATTTGACGAACGGCTCCGCAAAGACGAGCCGGAAGCCATGTACAGTGTCGAGCCCAAGATCGACGGACTTTCCGTGGCGCTGGAGTATATCGACGGCGAGTTTGTCCGCGGCGCAACACGGGGCGACGGGCTTATCGGTGAGGACGTGACGGAGAACCTCAAGACCGTGCGCTCGATCCCGCTGCATCTCGAGAACGCGCCCTCACGGCTCATCGTCCGGGGCGAGGTTTATATGCCGCGGGCCAGCTTTGAAGCGCTCAACCGCGCGCAGGAGCAGGCCGGAAAGCCGCTTTTCGCCAACCCCAGAAACGCGGCGGCGGGCTCTCTTCGGCAGCTGGACCCCAAAATCGCCGCGCAGCGTAAGCTCGACATCCTCGTCTTTAATTTGCAGCTTACCGAGGGCGCGGCATTTCAGACGCACACGCAGACGCTTGACTATTTAAGAAGCCTCCGCTTCAAGGTCATCGGCTATAAGCTCTGCAAAACGATCGATGAGGCAATTACAACAATTTCCGGCATCGGCGAAACGCGTTATGACCTGCCGTACGACATTGACGGCGCGGTCGTGAAGCTCAATGACCTTGCGGGACGCGCGCGCATGGGAAGCACGGCGAAGTTCCCGCGCTGGGCGGCGGCGTTCAAATACCCGCCCGAAGTCAAGGAAACTATATTGCAGGACATCGTCGTACAGGTCGGGCGGACTGGGGTATTGACGCCCCGGGCCATTGTCGCGCCGGTGCACTTGGCAGGAACCACGGTGACAGCAGCGACGCTTCATAATCAGGACTTCATTACCCAAAAGGATATCCGCATCGGAGACACGGTCAAAATCCGCAAGGCAGGGGAGATCATCCCCGAAATTCTCGAGGTCGTGCCAGAAAAGCGGCCGGAGGGAACCGCGCCGTATTTCCTGCCCGAGCGGTGCCCAGTCTGCGGCGCACCCGTGGAGCGTGATGAGGACGGTGCGGCGCTTCGGTGCACCGGTGCGGAATGCCCGGCGCAGCTGTCGAGGAACCTTGCGCATTTCGTCTCGCGCGAAGCGATGAACATCGACGGCCTCGGCAGCGCCATCATTGACCAGCTGATTGAGGAGAAGATGCTTTCCAATCCGGCCGACCTCTACGCCCTTGATTTTGAAAAGCTCGCGACGCTTCCGGGGCTCGGGCAGAAGTCGGCGGACAATCTCAAAGCCGCAATCGACAAGAGCCGGGAGAACGACCTGTCGCGTTTACTTTGCGCCTTTGGCATCCGGCAGGTCGGCGTGAAGGCTGCAAAGGTGCTGGCGAGCCATTTCGGAACGCTCGACGCGCTGATGAACGCATCGAAAGAAGCGCTTTTGGAGGTTCCGGATGTGGGCGAGACAACGGCGGATGCGCTGCTTAGTTGGTTCCAGAGCCCACAGTCGCAGGACTTGATCGCGCGGCTGCGTGCGGCGGGCGTGAATTTTGAATCGCACAATCAGGTCACGGACACGCGCTTTGCGGGAAAGACCTTCGTTCTGACAGGCGCCTTGACGCTTTTCACGCGCGACGAGGCGACGGCAAAAATTGAGTCGTTCGGCGGCAAGGCGGCGGGCTCGGTCTCCAAAAAGACGAGCTACGTCGTGGCGGGCGAGAACGCGGGCAGCAAGCTCAAAAAGGCCAATGAGCTCGGTATTCCCGTTCTTTCCGAGCAGGAATTTCTGGACATGCTGGGATGAAGATCACGCTCATCTGCAACTGCGGTCTTGCATTGGAATCCAGCGGGCAGACGCTGCTCATCGACGCGCTGACGCAGGAGCTCGCTCCGTTTTACCGCGCGCCCGAGAAGACCCGGCGGGAGATCATCGCGGGGGAGGGGGAGTATGCATCCGTTTGCGGCATTCTCTTTACGCACCTGCATCCCGACCACTTTGACCGGGAAGCGGCCGAAGAATTTTCCGCGCGGCACGAAAACACATTGGTTTATATCCCGAGCCGCCGGGAGCCCGCGCCGGAGACGCTTTCGATTGGAAATTTCACCGTCGAGCTCCACCGTGTGCGGCATACGCAGGTTGCGGGATACGGAAAATCCACGGTCGACGCGATGATCGTCTCGTGCGAGGGAAAATGCGTCTATGTCGCGTCCGACGCGGCCCCGGAGGCTGCGATTCACGAAGGTGTACTTCGCGGGCGGAAGATAGACGCAGCGTTCTGGAACGGGGAGATGCTGCTTTATAAGCCCGAGCGCGCGCTGCTGCATGTTTGCGCAGAAAAAAGCTTTATTTACCATATTCCAATCGACCCGCAGGATGGGCTTCGCCGGAAGCTAGAGCGCATTGTCTCGCGTTACCCGGAGGAGCTGGAAAACGTCCGGCTCTTGACGGCATATCCATCGGTTATTACCCTATAATAAAACGCCTCGGTGCACTTGGAATTGCGCATCGAGGCGTTTTTGCACGCAAAGGATGCTTGCGGCATAGATTGATGCAGGGCGAAACGCCCCGGAAAATAGGAAGGAGTGTCAAAACCTTGAATCATCAAACCGATCAGGCGGAAAACGGCGTAATGACGCTGCCGCAGTGTGCGAACGCAGACGGTCAGCTGCCGTCTTGCGCGCCGCTTGCCAATCCATATGTCCCGTTCCAGCAGACGGGCGCCGATCTCTATACTGCCTCCTGCGCGCTCATCCGCGGGACGCTGTTCCCCGGGCTCGATCTTCCCTATGGCGGGCAGGAAAACACGCAGGAGAAGCTTGCAACTGCCTCTGTGGAGCTTCAGCAGATGGGCTTTGCGCTGCAGGAGCTGGCGCTTTATCTCGACACGCACGCGGAGGACACCGAGGCCGCGCAGCTTTTTAACCAGTACGTCGAGCTCTACCAGCAGGCCATCGAGCAGTACCAGCAGGGAAACGGACCGCTCACGCTCATGGACGCGGCGGCAAACGGAACGTACGACTGGCTCGCAGGCCCCTGGCCCTGGGAATACAGAAAGGAGCGGTAAGAGAGTATGTTTGTCTATGAAAAGAAGCTTCAGTACCCGGTACGGATTCAGAACGTCAATCCGCAGCTGGCGGCAATTGTAATTTCGCAATACGGAGGGCCAGATGGGGAATTAGGAGCGTCCCTCCGCTACCTCAGCCAGCGCTACTCCATGCCCTACGACGCGCTCAAGGGCCTGCTTACGGATATTGGTACCGAAGAGCTGGGACACCTCGAGATGGTGGGTTCGATCGTGCATCAGCTGACGAGGACGCTCACGGAGGAGCAGATGAAAGAGCAGGGCTTCGCGCCGTACTTTGTTGACCACACGGCAGGCGTCTACCCGCAGGCCGCGTCCGGTACGCCGTGGTCGGCGGCGACAATGGCCGTGACGGGAGACCCAATGGCAGACCTGGTCGAGGATATGGCGGCAGAGCAGAAGGCGCGCGTGACGTACGACAACATCCTGCGGCTCAGTGACGACCCGGATGTGAACGACGTCATCCGCTTCCTGCGCGAACGCGAGATCGTGCATTTCCAGCGCTTCGGTGAGGCCGTGCAGCTGCTGCGCGAAAAGCTCGACGAGAAAAACGTCTACTACATGAACCCGGCGCTGATCTCGTAACGGGAATAAAAAGAGGGGAGTCCGAAAAATCGGACTCCCTTTGGTTATTTCTGCTCGGCGATGTAGAGTGACGCACGATTCTGGATCATGGCGGCCGTTTCGTCGAGCGTTTTTGCGCCCGCAAAGTAGGCGGCTGTTTCTTCGGTCAGGATGTTCATGAGGTTCTCGTCGAACGTAAAGACGCTCTTCGTCTGATTGATCAGATCACACACGGCCTTGTACTGCTCGGACGTGACGGCGTAAACATCGACAGTCTCGCTGAAGAACCCAACGGTGTAGAGGATGACCGGGATGGGATTGCCGTTTGCGTCCAGGACCTGGTTCCCGCTTTCGTCCGTGACGTAGTCCTGCTGCATGGCGGCTTGCGCCTGCTGCTCAAAGGCCGATTTCAGCATCGGGAAGGCTGGCGACTGCATCTGTGCGTCCATCGACAGAAGCGAGCGGATAAAGCCCCACGCGCCGTCCTTGTCCTTGCAGGCGGTCGTCATGCAGATCGAGCCCAGCGGCACGAAGCCGGAGCCAAGTCCGTCTGACGCGCCCGGATAGCCCACGAAGCACACATCGTTGTCCATGGCGGCAAACTGGTAGTAGATATCGTCGAAGCTTGCAAAGGCGATATTGGCCAGCAGCTGCTGGTTCTGCCCCACGCGGCGGTAGTCGCTTTGGTACTCGTCAAAGTCAAAATTCGTGGTGTCAAATTCATCGGGGAAGGTGGTCGCAAAGGAAAGGATCGATTTGAATTCGTCGGTGTCAAAGCTGCATGTGCCAGCCTGCCAGTCGACAAAGCGGTTCATGGCGCCCGACGCACAGAGGTAGAGCACGTGAGATTTCGTATAGTCGACGTTGAACACCGTCGCGCCCTCCGGGAGCTTTTTCAGCGCGTCTTCTACCTCGTCCGTCGTCCAAGACTCGTAGCCCCCGACAATTTCGCGTTTGCCCGCCGCGCTCACGACCTGAAAGCTCGTCGGAAGCTGATAGAGCTTGCCGTCTGTTTTGACCGCGTTCAGGACGCTTTCCATAAGCTTATCCGGAGATACTGCGCTGTCCGCGTTCAAATACGGCAGCAGATCCTCCAGAAAGCCCTTGACCGCGTACTGCGCCACGGGAAGCTCTCCACCGGACACGTCGATGAGATCGGGAAGATTGCCGGACAGAAGCTCCGTGTTGAGCTTCAGAAGCGCGGACGAGCTATCCTCGGTGTATGAGCCGGGGCTTGCAATGACCTCGTTGTACTCGGAATAGTCCTGCACCTCAATGCGGTAACGGTCGTTTTCGCGGTTGAATTTCGCGACCTGCTGGCGAAGCGACTGGCTCAGAGACAGCGTTGCAAGCGTCAGAACGGTCTTTTCCGGGAGTGTCGAGGGATCAACCCTCTGCAAATCATAGAGCTCATAGGTGGTATCTACGCCGCTGCCCTGCGTGCCCAGAAGGACGCGGAATGCTCCGTCTTCTTCCGCGTACAGGCTTGTCAGTTCCGTCGCGTCCAAGTCGCAGTCGAGAAGATTCAGAATTTTCTCACTCTGCTGGGCGTCCAAGTCGTAGCGGTAGATAGAGCCGTCGTCGAAGTAATAAAAGGCGTTCCCGTCAGTGTCTGGGAAAATGTCCCACGTGTAGATGGGAAGGAGGACCTCCTCGCCCCACGAGAGCGTTTTCTCATCGATCGGCCGGAAGTTCATGCCGCCCGCGTCGGCGTAGAACAAGATGCCGGTCTGATTGGAAAGGCTGACGAGGTTACCATACTTGCCGTCCTGATCGAGCGTTTTGATCAGCGCGCCGGTTTTGCCAAAAAGGTAGACGGTGTCCGAATAGTCCGCGCAGACAAAATTTTCTGCGCCATCCAGCACGAGGCGGTTCAGGTAGACCTGCGATGGCTCGAGCTGCGAGCCGGAAAAATCGAGTCGGACCGTTTCCTGATACGTTCCGTCCTCTGCAAAGTGGACGAGGAACCAGTCATACGCCGCGTCCTCCGCATCAGATTCTGATGTCTGGCAAAGCGCCCAGACAGAGCCGTCTGCGGCCGTCACCAATGCGTTCACCTGCGGCCGGCCGAAGCCCTCAGACGGGAATTCCAGAATGGCGATCTGGCCTGTCATGAGGTCCTCGCGGTAGAGCGTAGACTCGTATTTGTGGTAGCCGTAAATTTCGCCGGTCGTTTCGTCAACGTCCTGCGTGGTTTCTTCGCTTTGCGTCATGGCGGCAAGGAAGAGCGCGCTTTCTGTAAAGACGGCGGCCTGCACGGTGTCAAGTGGCTCGGGCAGGGGATTTGAGACCGCCTTGTAGGCGACCGCCTGCGCAGAGGCGGCGGTGGGCTCTGTTGTGTCACTTTGTTTTGTCTCGCCTGCCGTGCCTTGCTTCTTGCAGCCGGTGAAAAGCGCCGTGAGAAGCGCCAGCATAAGCGCGAGCGATACGATCCGTTTCATGTTTCATGCTCCTTTTCAAGTTTTTGTCCGGGAGCATCATAGCAGACTTTCAGGACTTATCTGCGTTTTTAAGCAAAGCTTAAGAAAAGCTTCACCAAAGAAAAACCTGCCTCCTAGGTGGGAGGCAGGCTGTTAGGGTGTATCTTCCAACTCCTAACGCACCCGGACAGCGGGTCTTTTCATGCTGCGCCGCGCCATTTTTCCTTGAAATACGTCAGTATTCCTGCGAAAAAATGTCTTGCTCAACGCAAAAATCCCTCGCTGCCGGTCACATTGGGAGTTGGAAGAATACACCCTAGAGTTTTGATTATGCCGCGTCGTTGACATAGCCTGGCGTGTAGTTCACAATCCGGCCGATTTCCTGCAGAGCCTTGACCTGCGCTTCGTTGACTGGGTTATCAAAGAGGTTCAGCTGCGTGAGCAGCGGGCAGTCCTCCAGGCCCGAGATGTCGGAAATCTGGTTGTAGTCCGCGAAGATATAGTTGAGGGCGGGCAGGCCCTTGAGCGGCGAGAGGTCGGTGAGTTGGTTGTTATTGACGTTGATGCGCACGAGCTTGCAGTTTGCCATATCGAATGCGGGCAGCGACTCGATCTGGTTATGACTTGCGAGGAAATACGTCAGCTCCGGTAGGTTTGCGATGACAGATACGTCCTTGACCTGATTGTCGGAAATATCAAGCACGGACAGGCTCACGCAGTCGGAGAGCACCGAAATATCCGATATCTCGTTATTGGATGCATAGAGCTCCTGCAAGGAGGTGTTCCCGGCGAGGCTCGACAGGCGCGAGACGCCGCAGTTTTCGATATGCAGCCGCTCGAGCTCCAGGCAGCTGTTGAGATACGTGATCGACTTTACGGGATTGTTCGTCAGATACAGGTCCTTGAGGTGCTCGAGCGCCGTGATGGCCGTGAGGTCCGAGACAGAGTTGTTCGTAAGGTCAAGGTACTCGAGGTTTGACAGGCCGACGAGCGGATTGATGGCCGTGACCGCGCAGCTTTGCAGCACGAGCTTTTTGAGTTCCGGCAGCGTACCGATGGCGTCCAGCGTCGAAGTCGGAAGCGTCGTGCCCGAAAGGTCGAGCGTTTGCAGCGTCGTGAGCTGTGGAAGGACCGAGAGATCGAGCCCCGTCGCGTTTTGGATCGTGAGCGTTTTGAGGCCCGCGAAGCGCGTGAGATCGGAAATATCCTGCACGCCCTCAGGAAGGGTCAGCTCCTCAATCTCCCAGAGTTCGTCGGACATAATCGTATCGGACGCGGATTTTCCGAGGAGCTCGCGCACATAGCTGTCCAAAGCGCTGTCTGAGAGCTTCACTTCCTCGACGACGCTTCCGATCGTGTAGCCGCCATAGACGGCGTCGCTCACAAGGCCGTTTTCCGCAACCGTGACGACAACGACCTTGCTGTCTCCGGCCTCTAAGGTAACGGGCGCTTCATACGCGTCCGTTTTGATGGAGGGGTAGTCCTGATTGACGGCGAGATAGGCCGTGCCGCCGGTAGCCGTGACGGCGACGTCAATGTATTCGCTGTAGTATCCGCTTTCGGGCGAAAGCACGGGGGCGTTTGGGCGAAGCGCATCGATCTGCGCTTTCACGTCCGCGCTTGTGATGCGGTCCAGCATCTGCTCTGCGTCCAGAATCTTGTCCTGCTCGATATACGTTTTGGAAAGCGCAACATAGAGCTGCACGGACTCGGGGTTATTGGTGATGGCGCTGACGAGGGTGTACTCGGCCTTCGTGTAGTTGCCGCTGTTGATATACGCCTGCGCCAGCCGGACAGGGAGGTTCGCATTCTCCGGCGAGAGTTTGCAGGCCGTCTCGTAGAGCGAAACGGCGCGGTTGTAGCGTCCGGCGTCATAGAAATAATCGCCCCAGTGGGCAAAGACGCTCATCGTTAAATCCGGCCGCTGGACAAGGAAGAACCAGCATGCCGCGCCGATGATCGCCACCACGAGCAGCACAATCAAGAAAATTTTCAGAATATATTTCATCGCACAAGCTCCTGACAGACAAAGTAACAGTTTGTCATATTATACGGCTTTCCAAAAAGCGTGTCAAGTATGGCGTTATGTCAAGCGGCATATTTGCGGCCGCGCGGCCATACGATGGAGCAAAAGGAGGGATCGCATGAAGACAATTGCGGCGTGCGCGCTGCTGGCGGCGCTGGCCTTCGGGCTTCTGCCGGGGATGGAGCAGCAGTGGATACCGGAGGACGACGGGCTTGTGCTGCTGGTCGAGACGGATGCAGCGCAGAACGAAGCGGCGCAGAGCGTTTCCGGCGCGGCAGACGATCCGGACCCAGCGGAGGCCTTGGACAACCGGACGGTCCGGCTTCTCGCGGGGGAGGAGATTTTGGAGCTTTCCATGGAGGACTACCTGACTGGGGTTCTGCTGAGCGAAATGCCGGTCGATTTTTCACCGGAGGCGCGCAAGGCACAGGTGGTTGCTGCCCGGACGTTTACGTGCCGGAAGCTCGAAAGCCCAAAGCATACGCAGGCAGACGTGTGCGCGGACTTCTCCTGCTGTCAGGCGTGGACAAGCCGGGGGGATTTGGAACGGAAATACGGCGATGATTTTACTGCGGTATGGCAGAGCGCGCAGAAGCTTGTGCGGGAGAGTGCGGGGGAGGTTCTGACATTTGGCGGCGAGCTCATCGACGCGGTCTATTTTTCCTGCTCCGGCGGCGCGACGGAAGCGGCGGTCGCGGTATGGGGAACGGACGTGCCGTATTTGCAGTCGGTCGAGAGTCCGGGCGAAGAAATCGCGCCCCGGTTTTCTTCGCAAGAGATTTTCGCACCCGCGGAATTTTCCGAGATTCTGCGCGCTGAAAATCCGGATGTGCATCTGACTGGAAGCCCGGAGACGTGGGTGGGGGAGACGGCATACACGGAGGGCGGAAGTGTGGAGACCTGCGTCATCGGAGGCATAGCCTTTTCCGGAACGAAGCTCCGGCAGCTGTTTGGCCTCAATTCCGCGCGGTTCACGCTCACGCTGAAAGACGGGCAGTTTGTTTTCGATGTGCAGGGCTTCGGTCATCGGGTGGGCATGAGCCAGTACGGCGCGGAAAGCATGGCGCGGCTCGGTTTTTCCTACCGGACGATCCTGCTCTATTACTATCAGGGCGCGGAAATCGGGCGCTATGAAGCATAAAAAATCCGCCCCGGAAAACCCGGAGCGGATGCTTGCTTTCAGATTAGAAGAGGTTCAGAACGAAGGTCAGGATCAGGAACGCAGCGCCGATCCACTTGGTTGCGCTGGCAAGCTTCGCGTCGAGCGCCTTGGACTTGTTCTTGCCCATGAAGCTGTTGTCGCTGCCGGCGATGGCAGAGGACAGACCGGCGCTTTTGCCGGACTGGAGCGTCACGATCGCGACGAGCGCGACGGCGAGAATAACCTGAATAACGGTCAGAACAGTGTGAAGAGCAGTCATAATTTCCTCCAAACGTAATTGCCGTCCTTCACCGGCAGGCGGCTCGCCGAAATGCGTTCCCATTCAACAGGCACAAGGCCTTTACATAGCAAACAAAATTATACCACAGATGGGAACAGAATTGCAAGAACTTTTTCTTGCGAAACCACAAAATGTGCGAAAAATTACGATTTTGTGACCCACGTATTGGTGGCTGCGCAGGTGAGGTAGGCGTTGATGAAGCCATCAAGGTCGCCGTCCATGACGGCATTGATGTTCGAGGTCTCAAAGCCCGTGCGCGTGTCTTTGACGAGGGTGTAGGGCATGAAGACGTAGTTGCGGATCTGACTGCCCCACTCGATCTTGAGCTGCGTGCCCTTGATGTCGGAGATCTTGTCGAGATGCTCGCGCTCCTTGATTTCAATCAGCTTCGAGCGGAGCATGCGCATGCAGGTCTCCTTGTTCTGGAATTGGTCACGCTGCGTCTGGCAGGAGACAACGATGCCGGTCGGCTTATGAATCAGGCGCACAGCCGAGGATGTTTTATTGATGTGCTGGCCGCCCGCGCCGGAGGAGCGGTAGACCTGCATTTCGATATCCTCGGGGCGGATGTCCACATCCTTCGTGTCGTCCGCAATTTCGGGAATCACTTCCACAGCCGCAAACGAGGTCTGGCGGCGGG
>CDZT01051265.1_pt1 | contig 47141 bp, 42 predicted proteins | sample 557531 | NCBI WGS metagenome assembly CDZT01 (sample SAMEA3182066, study PRJEB8094) | gut metagenome | biome: human; feature: gut; material: Stool; isolation source: human stools | place: Canada | collected 2013-03-05
GCGCAGTCCTTGACCAAGGGCATCACTCAGCAGATGTTTACCGAACTCACCAAAGGGGCGGATGTTCATACTCCGACCATCACGCCCGAAATGATTTCCGCCGCCGTCACCCAGAGCGCAGCGGGGATGGACGGTGTGCAAAAGGAAGCATTAGACAAGTTCGGTCAGGCGCTGACGGAATTTCTCCAATCCACCTTAGACCACGCGCAGGAGAAGCAAAATGCCGACCCGGAGCAATGAGCAGCTGTGCAGACTGGCACAAAAAGGGGATACGGCTGCCCGTGACATTCTGCTGGAAAAGAATCTGGGATTCATCCGAAAAATTGCGCTGGAGCAATACCGAAACATGGGGCTGGATGAAAATGATATTGGAATTGATTTGGATGATTTGATGCAGGAGGGAAGTATCGGCCTGCTGAACGCGATCCCTTTGTTTGATGCCGGACGGGGCATGAAATTTCTGACCTATGCAGCACCGGCGCTCCGCAACGCCATGACGGACTGCATCCGCGCCGCCCTCGGTTTATTTGAGCAACGGATGGTGGATAAGAAAGACGCCCCCGGCTTCCAGAGAGTATATCTGGATGACGTTCTCTCAGAGGATGAACGGATGCTGCGGATCGAAGCCATAGCCGACCCTCACACCCAAACGCCGGAGCAAATCTATATCCAAAAAGAGCAGCTGATAGAATTGTATGCGGCGCTGGACAAGCTGACAGCCAGAGAGCAGACCTATCTGCTGTACCGCTATGGCTTTACCGATGGAATCGAGCACCCGCTGATCGGCGCGGCGCTCCATTTCCATCTCAGCGAGAGCCGGACAAAGAAGGTGGAGGGCGAGGCGATGGACAGCCTGCGCGGAAAGCTGCCGTGGTGGTTCTGATACGATGGGAAGCAGCGGCTGACGGGGGCTTTGATATACCTTTGTTCCGCAAATGACACGGCTGACAGACAGTGCTTGCCCGCACCGCCTGCCAGCCTTTTTCTGTCGCTTATGCTGCCCCGCAAGGGGCAACCTTTCCCGCCAGAACGCCGCAACTGTGGCCACACTTTTCAGGGTGTGCTACAATTCCGGCTGCCATCTGCTCCACAAAGGTATAACACACTAGACTTTCCTACGGAAAATCGTGTGCCACGAAACCGCCGGTTTCTTTGGATTCTTCCGGTCAAAGGGGAACACTATCCCCTCTGAACACCCCAGACAAAGGAGAACGCTGTTCCCTTTTGGAATCCCCTTGCCAATAGGGATGCTACCGCCCTATTGAATGATTTAGATAAAAAACAAAATAAAGCATAGTTCGCCAGCACACCGCTATTCTGTCATTACCTTACACAGACATCTTGTAACTTTTTCGTTAAGCCTATTGACTCTGATACTTCGGAAGAGATATAATATAGTTGCTACTTAGCGAGCCTAAATAGCAAAGCTAAAGAGAGGCGACGATATGAATAACAAATATGTCCAGCAATTCAAAAAAGGCTCTCTGGAAATGATACTTTTGTGCCTAATCGGACGCAAGGAAACTTATGGATATGAAATTATAACTGAATTGAACAATAGTGCGTCTGTTTTGGGATATGCGAAAGAGGGAACCATTTACCCCATTTTGTATCGTTTGCAGGAAGCAGAACTAATCAAATGCCGATTGGCTCCGGCTGCGGCAAATGGCGGCTCAAAAAAGTATTATTCTTTAACGGATAAAGGCAGGAATGTACTTGATGAACTAATCTTATTTTGGTCAAGCTATGAAAACTGCGTAAACGGCTTTATAGAAAGTTATCAACAAGCGAGGGTATCCAAATGAAAGAACAATATATCAAACAGGTTGAAAAGGAACTATCTTTACCACGCAAAATGAAAAAAGAGGTTGTACGTGACTTGAATGAAGTTTTTGCGTCTGCTATGGAGCATGGAGAAACAGAGCAGCAGATTATCCAGCGTTTGGGGACGCCAAAAGAATTTGCAGACAGCACCGCAGAACAGTTTGGCATTGATAACACCAAATCGAAAAAAAGGAACGGTATCATTTCTACTCTTGCTGCGCTTGTTATCGCGGCTGCTGCCTTTTCGGTATATGCTGTTACACAATCAGGAAAAGTACCAGAAGGAGCAATCGGACAAGCCGACGCGACAACAAATATACAGATTGAGGGCGCGTTTGCCTTTGATATTTCGCAAATCCTTTTGGCTATTGGGTTTGCAGCAACAGCTATTGCTCTTTTGTTAATTATCCGAACCATACACAAAACAGGAGGTAACCAATGAAGAAATATATTTCTGTATTCACAATCATGATTATGATTTTTTTGGCTGCGTGTTCTAATCAAAATACCTCATCTACACCGACAAGCAATGAGAACAATACGCAATCTAATAGTGTTACAAAATTGGACGAGGGTGTTTGGCCTGAGAATGAGTACACAGAGGGGCTTCCTGTTGCGCCTGGTACGGTTGCATGGGCTACACTTGATACAGAACATGAGAATTGTAATATCAACCTTACCGGTATTAGCGAAAACGACTATAACGAGTATATGGAGCTTTTGAACCAAGAAGGCTTTTCCGTAATTGAAAATGTGTCAGAGGAAATCGAGGGAGAAAACTATGTTTCTATCGGGACACTTTTATCAAACGACGAAAAGTGGTTAAGTATCAGCTACATACCCAATAGTCTAACTATCTACATTTCCTTTGACAATAACTGAAAGAGATCACGGAATAGCAAAGCCAGCCGAGCCAGTCAACGGTCAAGATGAACGGCGCAAGCGCCGCCGTTGACAGCCCCGCCCGCCTTTGCAGATAGGCAATCAAGGGGCGACAGCAAGGAGTGCTGCCGCCCACAGTATTATCAGAGAGGGAGAATTCTATGAGAAATCGGATTGTAAAAGTGACAGAAGTTGTAGTCAGAAGCGCTTTTTACATCATCTCAAACTATGTATTTGTTAGCATGGGACTATCATTTCATACTCAATGGATTTCAATTCTATTTTTGCTTTCAATGGTATGGTCTACTATTGATTACGGAAAGTCCATAAATGAAATAATCGAAAAAAAGGTAATTGCTGAAATACTATGTATATGTTGCATTGCACTGAGTATAGCGATGGCATATTTTGTGGGATATATTCAAGGAGCATTCGTTTCCCTCTGAAAATACAGGGCCACAACTTTCCGCTTAATATATCAGTATGGAACAAGTTATCAAAAAGTCATGAATGCTCGTAGCTCACCGGCCCGGCCAGCAAAAGCAGTAAATCTGAAATTGATTTACTGCTTTTTTGCTCAATAGACTCTTAAATCATCTGAAAATATTTCAACGCATCCCTGATCGCCGCTTCCTTCTCCGGCGGACATTTTGGCACTTTAGCATCTTCCTTCTTTGACAGATTATAATTTTGCCCCACATCCAGCCCGCACTTGCGCTTTATTTGCGAGATGTAGAGGGAAGACACCTTCAAGCCAGTATGCTCCAACACATACGCCTTGATCTGCTCGTAGGTCGCCCCCTTCTGGAACCCGGACATATCCATATCCTCCAGTGAGAACTCCACACGAACCTTCTTCGAGTCGATTTCTCCCTTGGAAAGCAAGACAACCGTCTCCACATGCGCGCAGCGTGGGAACAGATCGAAACAGTGCGCTTTTCTTGCTTCATACCCCTTCTCCCGCAGTCTTGCGATATCGCGCGCGAGCGTCGCGGGGTCGCACGAAACATAGACAATCCGCTCAGGACTCATCTGTGCCATTGCTTCGATCACATCCTCGCTCACGCCCTTTCTCGGGGGGTCGACGACGATCACATTCGGTTTGACGCCGTCGTGCGCGAACTGAATGGCAGCCTGTCCCGCGTCAGCGCAGAAAAATTCAGCATTTGTGATTTCATTTCTCCGGGCATTCTCCTTTGCGTCGCAAATCGCCGCATCCACAATTTCCACGCCGTAGACCGTCTTCACGTGCCGCGCAAGACACAGCGTGATCGTTCCGCTGCCGCAGTATAGATCCAGCGCTGTCTCTTCTCCCGTAAACCTGGCAAACTCGATGGCCTTTTTGTAGAGCCGTTCGGCCTGGTCGTGGTTCACCTGATAAAAGGCCGCGGGTGAGAGTCGGAACGTGAGTCCCAGAAGCATATCCTCTAAGTATCCTTCTCCATAGAGCGTCTCGAATCGTTCACCCAGAATAACGTTACTCTTTTTCGTATTGTAGTTGACAACGATTCCCGTCACATCCACATCCGCCGCTAAAATTTCCCGCACCAGCGTCTTCTTTTTGGGAAGCGCTTCGCAGTTTGCGACGATGCAGACCAGCGTCTGCCCCAATTTTACGCCGCACCGCAGATAAATGTGCCGGACAAGGCCCGTATGCGTCCGCTCGTCGTAGGCCGGAACGTTTTCCTTCTCCATCCAAGAAAGCACCGCCGCACGGATGGTTTTCGCAACCTCCGGCTGAATCTTGCAGTCCGTGATTGGAATTACCGTGTGTGACCCGGCCCTGTAAAAGCCTGCAACCGTTTTCCCGTTCTGCGATTGTACTGGAAACTGCACCTTGTTGCGATAGCCGTAAATGCTCTGGCTGCCCGTGATCTGCAAGTCTGGAAAATCAATGCCTCCAATGCGCGATAGCGCGTCCTGAACACGCCGTCTTTTCTGCTCCAGCTCACACGCGTAATCCATGTGCCAGAACACGCATCCGCCGCATTTTCCAAAACTTTCGCACTCGGGCGTTACACGATGCACGGACGACTCTTCCACCCACACCAGTGACGCGTAGGCGCATGTTCTTCCTACGTAGTCAATTTTGATTTTGCACCTCTCGCCCGGAATCACGCCCGGCACAAATACAACCTGTCCGTCCACCCGCGCCACACCCTCACCCTCGGCGGTGAGGCCCGTAATTTCTACACTGTATGCTTCATTTTTCCGCATTCGTTTTTCTCCGTGTTTCACGTGAAACATTTCACGCGTCCAACCGTTCGCCATTCGAAGTATCGAACCGGTAAACATTTTCATGCGTGATTTCCCCGTCGTCATCCGCGTACCGTTCTGTCACCGTATATGTCACCGACAAAATTCCGTCTTCAAGACTCGCCACGTAACTGCCCTCTAGAAAACCAAGCGTATGACGCGCCTGCGCCGTTTCATAAACCGTCGTGCCCATATAATTCTGTAAGTTCTTCTGCAAGTCAACAAAGGTCTGATTGATTACATTCGCCGCATCGTCAGAATCGAGCGTAAAATGAGGAAGCGTCAGACTAATGCTCACGACCTCTTCCAGATCTGCTTGAAATTCATACGGCACGTCCGTAAAGCTCTCCGAAAAATGCGCCTCCGGCGCAATAGGCTTTGTTTGCATCTCTCCAGACGGAACTGTCTCCATATGAACAGGCGCGTCCGCATCATTCATTGGCGCTTCCGAAGAAGCATTCTGCGTTTGAGAAGTTGTCTCCGTTTCAGCAGGCGCTGCAGCAGAACTATCCTGCACCTTCTTCGCGTTGCAGCCACATAAAATCAGCAAAGCGACCGCAATCGCCGCAAATTCTCGTTTCATAAAACTATCACCTCATTGCGATTTTACCATAGAACCCCGCTTGTGTAAAGCGCCCGGATTCGCTATACTAAAGCTACTACGCATAGGAGGCAAATCATGCTTTCATATACAAACTGTGAACTCTGTCCAAGGCGCTGCCATGTTGACCGCACAAAAGGAGAACTTGGCTTCTGCCGTGAGCCGGACAAGCTCTTCGCCGCCAGAGCCGCCGTGCACTATTGGGAAGAGCCCGTCATTTCCGGCAGCTTCGGCTCCGGCGCGGTCTTTTTCTCCGGTTGTACGTTAAAATGCATTTTCTGCCAGAACGGCATCATTTCTCAGCAAAACCTCGGAAAAGAAATTACAACCGACCATCTGCGCGAAATTTTCTTAAAGCTCATCGATGATGGCGTACAGAATATCAATCTCGTCACCCCCACGCATTTTCTCCCGTCCATTTTACCGGCGCTTAAACCCAAGCTCCCCGTTCCCATCGTCTATAACTGCGGCGGCTACGAGCGCGTCGAAACCCTGCGAGAATTAGAGGGCCTCGTTGACGTCTACCTTCCCGATATGAAATATTCAAATGAAAGTCTTGCCGCAAAACTAAGCCGCGCGCCCGATTACGTAGAAATTGCAAAGGCCGCAATAAAGGAAATGTACCGGCAGGTCGGAAGTGCCGTCATAGAAGACGATATCATGCAGCGCGGTCTTATCGTCCGCCACCTGATGCTCCCGGGAGAACTCGACAATACACTCGGTGTTCTCGACTGGTTTGCCGAAACCTTTCCAAAAGGAGACGTTCTGTTCAGCCTTATGAGCCAGTACGTTCCCATGGGAAAAGCAAAGGAGCTGCCGCCCTACGACCGGAAAATCACCGAAGAAGAATACGACGCCGCCATTTCCTACTTAGATTTTCTCGGCATCGAATCCGGCTTCACACAGGATTTTACAAGCGCGACAGAGGACTACATCCCGGACTTTTCCTTTGAAGGCTTAGAATAAAAACAAACGTTTGATTTTTCTTCCAAAGTGTGCTATACTGGTTGAACAAAACGAAGGGAGCGACCGGCATGGCCAGAACAACAGACAAGCGAGAAGCAATTCTCCGCTTTATCACAGACTTCATGCGCAATCAAGGGTATCCCCCCTCGGTGCGCGAGATCTGTGCGGGCGTCGGCCTTGCCTCAACGGCGACGGTCCATTACCATCTGAACGCCCTCAAGGAAGAAGGCCTCATCCATATGGACGGCAAAAAGAACCGGACGATCTCGCTTCCCGAAGAGCGCCGTTCCGGCTCAATTCCCATCGTCGGCGTGGTCACAGCCGGTCAGCCGATCCTAGCCGTAGAGAATATTGAGGGGTATCTGCCGTGGGACGGAGATGAGCGTTGCTTTGCCCTTCGCGTGCGCGGCGATTCCATGATAGGCGCCGGTATTTTGTCGGGAGATAAAGTCGTTGTCCGCCCGCAGCTAACAGCCGAAAACGGACAGATCGTGGTCGCGCTTCTCGATGACTCCGCAACCGTCAAGCGCTTCCGCCGCGAAAAAGGAAAGGTCTGGCTGCTCCCCGAAAACCCCGCGTATGACCCCATCGACGGCACAGATTGCAGCATCATTGGCCTCGTCAAGGCCGTCTATCGCGAGTATTAAATTACATTTCCCATCGAAAAACTCGTAGGGGGCGATGCCCACATCGACCCGGCAAGATGCAGTAGTTTTACGGAAATCTTCGGCGAATTCGATCATTCCCAATGGGGCGATGTAGGCATCGCCCCCTACGCAACGAATAAAAGCAGGTAAAAAATCTGAAAGTAATCGTAAAGAGGTGCACGGTTCTGTGCATCTCTTTTCTTTTTCACCCGAAATTCCTATTTATAATGTGTATACCCTTGCAAAGAAGCCTCTTCCGTGCTAAAATAAAGTCGTGTTTGTATGCCCTTTTATGGGACACTCCCGGGCATTTTCACGATAAAACCGGAAAGGAGCTTGTTCTTGTACTCCTCTACCTATATCTGGGCGAAAGTGCTCGCCCACATGGAGCAGAAGCTCACCGACACCATCGTCACCACCTGGTTCGACGACACAGAGGTTCTGGAACTGACCGACCAGAAGCTTGTACTCTACTCCCCGACTGTCTTCCGCAAGGACATGATCGTCTCGCGCTGCGAAACCTACATCAAAGACGCGCTCAAAGAGCTCTTCGACATGGACTTAGAGCTCGTCGTGCTCGACGATACGGAGATTGAAGCCTATCGCTCGTCCAAAAAGAAGCCGCGCTTCATTGAGTTCAACCCGCAGTTTACGTTCGATAACTTCATCGTTGGCAACAGCAACAAGTTTGCAAACGCCGCCGCCGTTGCCGTTGCGGAAAAGCCCGCGGATTCGTATAACCCACTTTTCATCTACGGCCCGTCCGGCGTTGGGAAGACGCATCTTCTTTATGCCATCGCCAATGAGATTCATAAGCACCACCCGGACTACAACATCGTCTACATCAAGGGCGACCAGTTTACAAACGAACTCATCAACTCCCTGCGCGAAGGCAAAAATAACGAGTTCCGCCTCAAATACCGCGGCGCGGACCTCTTTCTCGTCGACGATATCCAGTTCATCGCCGGCAAGGACTCCACGCAGGAGGAATTTTTCCATACCTTCAACAATCTCTATGAGAGCCACAAGCAGATCGTCCTGACCTCCGACCGGCCGCCCAATGAAATGGTCCGTCTGGAGGACCGTCTGCGTACCCGCTTTGAGTGGGGCCTTCTTGCGGACATTCAGCCGCCCGATTATGAAACGCGTATGGCGATCATCAAGAACAAAGCTGTAAATCTCGGCTTCGACCTGCCGGACGACGTGTGCAACTACATTGCCGAGAACATTACCAACAACGTCCGCCAGATTGAGGGCACGGTCAAAAAAATCAAGGCCTTCAAGGAGCTTAACGGGATGGTGCTGGACGTTCCGAACGTCGCGCGCGCCATCAAGGATATGTTCAAGGGTAAAACCGAAAATCTCCCCACGCCGAGCCTCATTGTAAGCGAGGTCTGTCAGTACTATGGCATTGAAGAGCAGGTGCTCCGAAGCACCCTTAAAAACAAGAATACCGCCGAGGCGCGACAGGTCGCAATGTACCTCATCCGCACCATGACAAACCTGTCTCTTCCCGAGATCGGCCGCGAATTTGACCGCGACCACACAACGGTCATGCACGGACTTAAAAAGGTCGAGCAGACGCTCCAGAACAGCGCCTCACCGCTCAACGACACCATCCGCGACATCACAGCAAACGTCAATAACAAGCTCTAAAAACTGCCGCAAACGCGGATGGGTATTTTTACAGAGTTTTTTATCCACAAGCGTCTGTGTAAAACGGAAAGGTTGCATGTGGATATCTCTCCTTTCGAAACTGTCCACAAAAGCCTGTGCAGAACTTTTCATTTTTCAGCAAGCCCTGTGTACAATTTTTTCTTACGCCCGCAAGGGTTTCACGACTTTTACACAAGACGAACGCCCTACTGCTACTTACTACTGAATTTATCCTTTCTTTCTGTTAGAAAGAGAGCCGGAGGTATCCTTTTATGAAATTTACCTGTGAAAAAAACCAGCTGGTTTCCGCAATATCCGTCGCCTCGCGCACAGTTGCACAGAAAAGCGCCATTTCGGGACTCGAGGGCATTTTGATCCGCGCGGGTGTCAAAGTGATGCTGACGGGGTATAATCTGGAAACAGGCATTACCGTCAGCGTTGACGCCGACATTCAGGAGACCGGTGCCTGCGTCATGCCCGCGAGGCTGTTTTTTGACATCGTCCGCAAGCTTCCGGACGACACCGTGAGCATTCAGGTCGACGAGAGCTTCAAAGTTTCCATCAAGGGCGGCATCTCATCGTTTACGATCACTGCGCTCTCTGCCGACGATTACCCCGAGCTTCCGGACGTGGACTCCGAAAAAGGTATCCGCGTCCCGCAGAACGAGCTCAAGGCCATGATCTCCGGTACGATCTTTGCTGTCAGTGAAAATCAGGCGCGCCCCATCCATACCGGTGTTCTGTTTGAAGTCGACAACGACTCCATCACGAGCGTCGCAGTCGACGGCTACCGTCTGGCATTGCGCCGCTATCTCCCGGAGGAATCTCTGGAGCGGACGCTCAAATTTGTCGCCCCGGCAGCGGCCTTGAAGGAGGTCGAAAAGATCCTCGGTGATACCGACGACCCTGCGACGTTCTATCCGGGCTCGAAGCACATCCTCTTCACCATCGGAGACGCGACGCTCGTCTGCCGCATTTTAGAGGGTGAGTTCCTCGATTGGCGGCGTGTGCTGCCGCAGAACAACCCCGTAAAACTGGTTGGAAACGTCAGCCGTTTGACCGACTCCATCGAGCGCGTCGGCCTCGTCATTTCCGAAAAGCTCAAAAGCCCCGTCCGCTGCAAATTTGGAGACAATGCCGCCGAGCTTCGAACTGTCTCCACGATCGGCGAGGCGTACGACGTCTGCCCCATTGCGGGAGACGGCAAAGACCTGGAGATCGGCTTTAACTGCAAGTATCTGCTTGATGCGCTGCGCGCCGTGCCGGACAGCGAGTGTACACTCGAGATGATCAACGGCCTGAGCCCCATCGTCTTAAATCCGACCGAGGGAAACCGGTACAGCTACATGGTGCTCCCCGTCCGCCTGAAGGCAGGAGAATAAGCCATGAAAGTACGTGTCACAAAAAAACTATCCGGCGAGCCAATTGTCGTTCCCATCCGCACGGAGTTTATCAAGCTGCAGGATTTCATGAAATTTGCGAACGTCTGCGAGTCCGGCGGCATGGCCAAGACCTTTATCCAGAACGAACAGGTCACTGTTAACGGCGAGGTCTGCACCCAGCGCGGTAAAAAACTTCGCCCGGGCGATACCGTTGGCTTCCTAGGAAATGTCTGGGCGGTCTCGCAGGAGGAAGCATGAAGCTCTCGCGCCTGCGGCTGTATGACTTTCGCAACTACAAGCAGCTGCAATTGGAGTTAGATCCCGGCGTGAACCTGATTATAGGCGAAAACGCGCAGGGAAAAACGAATCTTCTGGAAGCTGTATCCTACCTGTCAACCGGCCGCAGCTTCCGCACAGCGAAAACGCAGGAGCTCATCCGATTCGGAGCAGACTTTGCGGACCTGAATGCCGACGTATTTTCGCAGGGCCGGGAGCAGTCCGTTCGCGCCGTATTATTTGCGGGAAGAAGACCGCGGCAGCTCTATCTTGGCGGCGTGAAGCAGAAAAGCGCGGCAAAACTGCCGGGCGTTCTGACAACCGTTCTCTTTTGCCCCGAAGATCTTCTGGTTTTAAAGAGCGGAAGCCAGCCGCGAAGAAGGCTCATCGATACCGCACTCTGCCAACTGCGGCCGGGCTATGCAAATGCGCTCGCAGAGTATAACCGCCTGCTTGACAGTAAAAGCCGCATTTTAAAAGACTACCGCGAAAAACCCAGCCTTTTGGAACCACTGCCGGAATATAACTACCGCCTCGCGCAGGTCGGGGCCATCGTCATTGCCCACCGGGCCAGATACTTAGAAGCGCTCGGCGCGGCGGCAAGCTCCTATCACAGCGCCTTTTCCGCCGGCCGCGAGAATCTGACGCTGCAATATCACACGGTCTCGACCGTAGAAGACCCGTTCGCCGACAAGAAAATCATCTTCGAGCAGCTGCTTTCCCATCAGGAATCGCACTACCGCGCAGAATTGGATTCCGGCCAATGCTTGACCGGCCCGCATAAGGATGATTTTGACGCGCTGCTGGACGGTATCCCCGTCAAAGCTTTCGGCTCGCAGGGACAGACCCGCACGGCGGCCATCAGCTTAAAGCTATCTGAGCGCGAGTTATTGTGCCGGGACACAGGTGAAGAGCCGGTTCTGCTGTTAGATGACGTTCTTTCAGAGCTCGACGCGGCAAGGCAGGACTTCGTCCTCAATCAGATCACCTCCGGTCAGGTCTTTATCACCTGCTGCGAGGTCGGGCGCGTGACCGAAATCGGAAAAACATTTGAAATTCGCGCGGGAGGGCTTGTATGTACGTAGATATCGGCATGGACCTCGCCGTGCGGGCCAGTCAGGTGCTCGGCGTATTTGACCTCGATAATACGTCGTGGTCCAAGCGCACACGGGAGTTTTTGCAGCGTGCGCAGGAGGATGGCAGTCTCATCGAAGCAACCGATGAGCTTCCCAAGTCCTTCGTCCTCACACAGGAATACGGCCAGACGCGCGTGTACTTAACAAAATACAACGCCTCCATCTTAGCGCGCCGTTTTTCTGGAACGAAATAGCTATTACCACCCCGTCTTCTTCAGAGAAGACACAAAGGAGTTATCCAATGAGCGAAGAAATTTTGAAAAACGAAGTCGTGGAAACGCAGTACGACGCCAGCCAGATCCAGGTTCTCGAGGGTCTGGAAGCCGTCCGCAAGCGTCCCGGCATGTACATCGGCTCGACGAGCGTGTCGGGTCTTCACCATCTGGTCTATGAGATCGTCGACAACGCGATCGACGAGGCCCTGGCCGGCTATTGCCATCATGTACAGGTGACGATCAACGAGGGAAATACGATCACCGTTTTAGACGATGGCCGCGGCATTCCCGTCGACATTCAGGCGCAGACCGGAAAGCCCGCGCTGGAGGTCGTCTACACCGTTCTGCACGCGGGCGGCAAATTCGGCGGCGGGGGCTATAAAGTCTCCGGCGGTCTTCACGGCGTGGGTGCGTCGGTTGTCAACGCCCTTTCCGAATGGCTGGTTGTCGACGTGTACCGCGACGGGAAAATCTACGAGATGCAGTTCTCCCGCGGTAACATCACAAAGGAAATGCAAATTGTCGGCACGACCGACCAGCACGGCACAAAGGTCACCTTCAAGCCGGACCCCGAGATGTTCGACACCACGGAGTATGACTACGAGACGCTGCATACAAGAATGCGCGAACAGGCCTTCCTGAACGCTGGTCTTCACATCACCATTTCCGACGAGCGCATCGAATCCGCCGACAAGCCAGAAAAGGAACGCTTCGATTCCATGTGCTATGAAGGCGGTATCCGCGAATTCGTCCAGTGGTACAACCGGCACAAAACGCCAATCCATCCGACCGTCATCTACATGGCAGGCAAGAAGGGCGACCAGACGGCGGAGGTTGCGCTCCAGTATAACGACTCTTTTAGCGAGACAATCGTCTCCTTCGCAAACGACATCCATACCCCCGAAGGCGGCATGCATGAAGAGGGCTTCAAGCGGGCGCTTACCTCAGTGCTCAACGCCTACGGCCAGAAAAAAGGTATCATCAAGGGAGATGACAAGGTCTCCGGCGAGGATGTGCGCGAGGGCCTGACCGCGATCATCTCCGTGAAGCTGACGGACGCGCAGTTTGAAGGCCAGACAAAGGCCAAGCTCGGAAACGCCTCCGTCCGCGCACTTGTGAGTTCCATCGTGACCGATCAGCTTTCGACGTTCTTTGAAGAAAATCCGGCCGTCGCCCGTGCGATTCTGGACAAAGCCATGATGGCAAACCGCGCGCGTGAGGCCGCGAGAAAAGCGAAAGAAGCCATCCGGAGAAAAACAGGTCTGGAGTCCGGCCAGATGCCCGATAAGCTTCGCGACTGCAACGATACAGACCCGACCTTAACCGAAATTTACATCGTCGAGGGTGACTCCGCAGGCGGCTCGGCGACTCAGGGACGTGACTCGAGGTTCCAGGCAATCCTTCCCCTCTGGGGCAAAATGCTGAACGTCGAAAAGGCGAGAGCCGATAAGGTCTACGGAAACGATAAGCTCCAGCCCGTCATTACCGCTCTCGGCGCAGGTATCGGAGACGAGTTTAATTTAGAGAAGCTCCGTTACCACAAGGTCATCATCATGGCCGATGCCGATGTCGACGGCTCGCATATCCGCACGCTGCTTTTGACGTTCTTCTTCCGCTTCATGCGGCCCCTCATTGAGCAGGGCTACGTCTACTCTGCCGTTCCGCCCCTTTATAAGCTCTCGCGCGGCAAAACCACAAAGGTTGCGTTCTCCGACGAGCAGCGCGACCAGATTTCGAGCGAGATGCGCGGCGGTAATCCCAACGTGAAAATCGATATTTCCCGCTTCAAGGGCCTCGGCGAAATGGACCCGCACGAGCTCTGGGAGACGACCATGAACCCCGAGACAAGAACCCTTCGCCGCATCACGTTAGACGACGCGGTCGCGGCCGACCAGATCTTCACCGTCCTCATGGGAGAAGAGGTCGAGCCCAGAAAAGAATTCATCGAGGAAAACGCGAGGTACGTTGTAAATCTCGACATTTAAGTCCCTACAACTCCAAAAGGAGACCAATCTATGGCACATAAGAAAGATTATAAGCCCGAGGACATCATGTTCCCCGAGCAGACGATTGTACAGTCCGAGCTCGTGCAGGAGATGAAGTCGTCGTATATTGACTACGCAATGTCGGTCATCGTCGGAAGAGCGCTTCCCGACGTGCGCGATGGCCTCAAGCCGGTTCACCGCCGCATTTTGTATGCCATGTACGAAGACGGCCTGACCTCTGACAAGCCCTTCAAAAAATCGGCGACCTGCGTCGGCGACGTCCTCGGCCGGTACCATCCGCACGGCGACGCTTCCGTCTATGACGCAATGGTCCGTCTCGCGCAGGACTTTTCCATGCGCTACATGCTCGTCGACGGCCACGGCAACTTCGGCTCTGTCGATGGCGATCCTCCCGCGGCTTACCGTTACACCGAGGCGCGCATGTCGAAGCTCTGCAACGAGATGCTGCGCGACATCGATAAAGACACCGTCAATTGGGACCCAAACTTCGACGAGTCGAGAAAAGAGCCGCGTGTGCTCCCGTCCCGGTTCCCGAACCTTCTAGTCAACGGCTCTTCCGGTATCGCGGTTGGCATGGCGACAAACATTCCGCCCCATAACCTCCGCGAGGTCATCGACGCGTGCGTCTGCATTCTGGAAAACCCCGAGGCAGATTTGCTTGACCTCATGGAGCATATCCAAGGCCCGGATTTCCCAACGCGCGGCATCATCATGGGAAGAAGCGGCATCCGCGCCGCCTACTCGACCGGCCGCGGTAAAATCACCGTCCGTGCCAGAACTGAGCTCGAGGAGTTCGGCCAGAACCGCCAGCGCATCATCGTCACCGAGCTTCCCTATCAGGTCAACAAACGCCAGCTCATTGCCGCAATGGCCGACCAGGTGCGCGACAAGCGCCTCGAGGGCATCTCCGATATCCGCGACGAGACTGACCGCAACGGCATGCGTATCGTTATTGAACTCAAAAAGGACGCGAACGCGCAGGTGGTCTTGAATCGCCTGTTTGCCCAGACGCAGATGCAGACGACGTTCGGCGTGACAATGCTCGCGCTTGTCAATAATCAGACGCAGCCGAAGATTTTGTCTCTGCGCCATATGTTAGACGAGTATCTCGCCTTCCAGGAAGAGATCATCACCCGCCGCACGCAGTACGACCTCAAAAAAGCGCTCGAGCGTCAGCACGTCCTGGAGGGCCTTCTCATCGCCGAGGAGAACATCGACGAGGTCATCAAGACCATCCGCGAGAGCTACGACGACGCAAAAGAGCGCCTGATGGCGAGATTCAACCTGTCTGAGATTCAGGCGCAGGTCGTGCTTGACATGCAGCTCAAGCGGCTTCAAGGCCTCGAACGCGAGAAGCTCCAGAACGAATATGACGAGCTCGAAAAGCGCATCGAGTACTACCGCGAGCTTCTTTCCAACGAAGAAATGCTCAAGGGCGTTTTAAAAGACGAACTCATCGCCATCCGCGACAAATACGGCGACGAGCGCCGCACCGAAATTCAGGACGTGGAAGATGAGATCGACAGCGAAGACCTCATTGAAGAGGAACAGTGTGTCTTTACCCTCTCCCATGCGGGCTACATCAAGCGCGTCCCTGCGTCTACCTATCGCGCCCAGAAGCGCGGCGGCCGCGGCGTGACCGGCCAGTCGTTCAAGGAAGAGGACTTCGCCGAGAGCGTCTTCTCCGCATCCACGCACGATTATATCCTCTTCTTCACGAGCCTCGGCAAGGTCCACCGCAAAAAGGGATATCAGATCCCTGAGGCCGGTCGAACCGCCAAGGGAACGAATATCGTGAATATCCTGCCCCTCGAGCCCGGCGAGACTGTGACTGCCGGTATCACCGTCCACGAATTTGACGACGATAATCTCATGTTCGTCACAAAACTGGGCACCGTCAAGCGCGTCCTTCTCTCAAGCCTCAATACTGCGAGAAAAGCCGGTATCCGCGCCCTGACGCTGAACGACGGGGACGAACTTATCTCCGTCATGAAGACGAACGGCGAAAATAACATCCTCCTTGCCACCAGGGACGGCATGGCGATCTGCTTTAACGAAGCGGACGTGCGCGTCATGGGCCGCGACGCGGCAGGCGTGAAGGGAATCACACTTTCCGATGGCGACGAGGTCGTTGGCGCCGGCATCGCAGAGCCCAGCAAGCAGCTTCTTACCGTCACCGAGCTTGGCTATGGCAAGCGTACGGAGCTCACGGAATACATGCGCCTTGATGAAACCGGCGAACGCCGCCCGCAGCAAAGAGGCGGTAAAGGTCTTAAGAACTACAACATCACCGCAAAGACCGGCCGCATCGCGGGCATTGCTATTGTCTCCGACGAGGACGACGTGATGCTCATCGAAAACGGCGGCGTTCTCATCCGCATGGCGGCCTCTGATATCAACGTTTACAAACGCGATACGCAGGGTGTTATTTTGATGCGTGTGGAAGAAGGCAACCGGGTTATTTCCATCGAAAGAGTTGATCCTGAGCAGGGAGAAGCATAAATTCGACTTTTTGCCGTGGACAGGTATGGCCAGAGTACTTCTGGCAGGTCTCTGCCAGACGAAAATGACGCTTGCTGCCACGGCAAAAATGAAAACCACCACATTGAGGTTTTTCAATGAAAACAGTCACAATCTACACCGACGGCGCTTGCTCCGGAAACCCCGGCCCCGGCGGCTGGTGCGCCATTCTCCGCTACGGAGAGATCCAAAAGCAGCTCTCCGGCGGCGAGGCGAAGACAACCAACAACCGCATGGAACTGACCGCCGTCATTGAGGCCTTACGGGCCCTGAAAGCGCCCTGCCGGGTCGAGCTCTACTCTGATTCCAAATACGTCATCGACGCCTTGGAAAAGGGCTGGGCGCACGGCTGGAAAGCGCGCGGCTGGGTCAAATCCGACAAAAAGCCCGCCCTGAACCCCGACCTCTGGGAAACACTTCTCTCCCTTTGTGATACGCACGATGTGCAGTGCCACTGGGTCAAGGGCCACGCAGAAAACGAATACAACAACCGCTGCGACCAGCAGGCCGTTCTGGAAAGTCAAAAGTTCAAATAACAGACGAAAAAAATCCTGTACCAATCGGTACAGGATTTTTTATGCGAATCAGTTCCAGAAATCCGGCATCACGGACGGGTCTCCGGTATACGTTCCATCGTTATTGGAATCGCCGTTTCCGTTGTCATCCGGGTTATCATCCGGGTCGTAGCTCGGATCATTCGGGTCGGTGGGATCGGGCTCCTCCGGCACTTCGGGCTCGGGCTCGGTATACGGCGTGACCGAGTAGCAGCGGTCGCGGTGCTTGAACTGGTCGGTGTGCAGAAGCTCGGAGCGCATTGTGCTGCCGTCGGCTGCGATAAAGTCGCGATAGGCGTTGATCGTGTAGCCGGTATATTCGCTCTCTGTGACAGAACCAAGAATATACTTGTTTCCCGCTGCATCTACGGCCAGATCGATGGCCTTGCCGTTTGCATCCACGCCCGCGCCCTTGGCAATCGTGATCTCCGTTTTCTTGCCGTTAATTTCGGCAACCGTCTTCCAGGCCGTCGAGCTTGCATATACGCCGCGGAGCTTGATATGATCGTAGTCATGCTCCTGCTTTGTGCCGACGAGCTTGATATGAACGTATCCGCCGGAAACTGACGCATCCACGCGCAGCGGCATATCGGTCGAGTTCTTGAACTTGTAATCCAGACTCGGCCAATAGATCGTCGCGTCCATGCCTGGCTCGACATACGTGACCAGATACATGTGCGGTGCGCGCTCCGTGACCTCGAGATCTGCCAGCAGCGTGCAGGTGTAGATCGTAGACGCAACCTGGCAGATGCCGCCGCCCTCCTGCGATTCACTCTTGCCGCCGTCGGTGTAGACGATTGCTGCCAGATAGCCCTTTTCCTTCGTGCGCTCGCCGACAATTTTGTTGAACGAGAACTCATCGCCCGGGTTCAAAATCGTACCGTCAATCGCCTTGCAGGCAAGCTCGAGGTTTTTCGTTCTTGCGGCGTTCGCAGTATGCGGGCTGTCGTAGGAAGCCAGAACGTCCGCAAAGTACGTCTTCTTGAGCTCCTCCAGCGTGACCTCGGGCACAAGGTCCTCCATCTGAATCGTGATGACCTCGCCCGCCTTGGCCATGGCAAGCTGCTGCGTGTAATACGGAAGATCGAAGCCGTAGCCGTTGACCTCGGGCACAAGCTCCTTCTTTTCCTCGTCGTAATACGCATCCGTCATTTCCTTGCAGTACTTATCATAATACTGCTGCAAATCGACGCTCTCGCACGGCACGGTGTCGTACTCAAAATCGAGGTCGCTGAAATCGCCCGACGAGAAGCGGGCAATGACTGCGTCATAGAGCTTGTCAGCGTCCAGAGACACCGACGGAGACCCTGCGGTGATCGTGATCGTACCGGCCTCTTCGTTGACCTTTACAATGGGGTCGATCTTGTCGGACGCGCACTCGCGCGCGGTCTGGTCGACGAGCGTGCGGATATAATCTGTGTCGAGATTGAGGCTCGAATCGAGGTCGACCGAATATTCGCTCTTGCCTGCGCGCAGATAATTGATAACTGCCGATATCGGCCCGCCCGAGCGGCCATAGCGCATCGCCTCGTCGATTGCCTGGTCTGGATTGAGCGCTACCTGCGTGACTTCCGGGGTCAGGCTCAGCGTCCGGTCGGGCAGCACCACATTCAGTGTATCGCTCGCGTAGCTCTTCTGCACGGCCTCAGACACCGCGGACACTGCCGCGTCCCGCTTAAGCCCGCCGACATTCACACCCGCAACATAGACATTCGGGTAAATCGCGTCCTGATTTTTGAGCACGAAGCCATACGAGCAAACGCCAAGCACAACCACCACAACCAGCGCCAATGCAATGATGAGCCCCTTCTTTCCGCCGCCGGACGAAGCCTTCGCCGCTTTGGGCTGCTTCGCGGGCTTACTGACCTGCTGTTCGGCCATCGACGGCCACTTGGGCGCGCGGCTCTGCTCAAATTTTCCTTTCTTTCTGATAGGAATCCCTCCAATCTTCACCGACAGAATCTGCCGGGAATCGGTAACATGTCGTCACAAGCCAGAAAAGCTGAGATTATGACAACTATCATTATACCGAAGCGCCCCTCTTTTTGCAACGGCAATTCGACCAAGAATGCCATGCAAATTATGAATTTATCCTTAAGATTTGCCATCGCTCGCGCCGGTTTCCCGTCCCTGTTTGCATAGACGATGGAGCGCCTTTATTTGTTCCGCAGCAGGCAGTACCGGTCGACGAGCAGCTGCGCCAGCTTCAGCGCATCCTCGCCCGACTTGAGCTTTACCGTAATAGCCGGCGTTTTCCCGGCGGCAAAGAACACGCGCCCCTTGAAGCTTGCTTCCTCGCAGAGGCTCGAAATCGCGGCAAAATCGAACACGCCGAGCTTCACGGTAAGCGTCTGGCCCTTCTGGTTCAGTTCGACAATGCCGGAGGCCGCCGCGCGCGCGCGAAGAAGCGCAATCGCAATCAGGTTCATCACGCCCTTCGGGGGATCTCCGTACCGGTCGACGATTTCGTCCAACAGATCGTCCGCGTCCTCCTGCGTGCGGATAGCCGCCATGCGGCGGTACAGATCCATGCGCTGCTCGCCAGAGGAAACGTAGCTCTTCGAAATGTTTGCCGTCACATCGAGGTCCGCCGTGCATTCCGGCTCCTTGAGCGATTCTTCTCCGCGCTCCTCCAAAACTGCGTCTTCCAGAAGCTTCAGGTACATATCGTAGCCGACGGAGAGCATGTGCCCCGACTGCTCCGAGCCCAGCAGATCGCCCGCGCCGCGAATTTCCAAATCGCGCATCGCAATTTTGAATCCCGAGCCGAACTCCGCGTACTCACGGATGGCTTCCAGCCGTTTTTCCGCGATTTCGGACAGAACCTTTCCCCGCCGGAACGTCAGATACGCATAGGCATGGCGGGAAGACCTGCCCACGCGGCCGCGCAGCTGGTGCAGCTGGGCAAGGCCGAGCTTATCCGCGTCTTCAATGATGAGGGTGTTCACATTTGGAATGTCAATACCTGTTTCAATGATTGTCGTGCAGACCAAAATCTGAATCTGCCCGTCGGACATTGCCTGCATCACGTCTGACAGCTGCTCCTGATTCATCTTCCCGTGCGCAACCGCGACTTCCACATCTCCCAGCCGCTCCTTGAGCTTCGCCGCGCACTCGTCGATCGATTCGACCCGGTTGTGTAGATAATACACCTGCCCGCCGCGGGCCAGCTCCCGGCGGATCGCCTCGTCCAAGATCCGGTCGCTGTGCTCTAAAACGAAGGTCTGCACCGGGTACCGGTCGTGCGGCGGCTGCTCAATGGTCGACATGTCGCGAAGTCCGGAGAGCGCCATGTTGAGCGTTCTCGGAATCGGGGTTGCCGACAGCGTCAGAACATCGACCCCGCGCGAAATTTCCTTCAGCCGCTCCTTGTGGCTCACGCCGAAGCGCTGCTCCTCGTCGACGATCAGAAGCCCCAGATCTTTAAAATGCACATTTTTTTGCAGCAGCTTGTGCGTGCCGATAATGAGATCAATTTTGCCGGACTCCAGCTCCTGCAGCGTCTTTTTCATCTGCGTCGCCGTGCGGAAGCGGGACAGTACGTCGATCGTCACCGGGAACGAGCCGAAGCGTTTGAGCGCGGTTAAATAATGCTGCTGCGCAAGCACCGTTGTCGGGACCAGAATCGCGGCCTGCTTGCCGTCTAAGATGCACTTCATGACCGCCCGCAGCGCAACCTCCGTTTTGCCGAAGCCGACGTCGCCGCAGAGAAGCCGCTCCATGGGAGCCGGAGACTCCATATCGTGCTTGATCTCCGCAATCGCCCGGAGCTGGTCGTCCGTCTCCGCGTACTCAAAGCTCTCTTCAAACTCCTTCTGCCACGGCGAATCCGCCGCAAACGCAAAGCCGGGTCTTCTTTTCCGCTCGGCGTAGAGTTGAATGAGCCCTGCAGCCAGATCTTTCGCCGCCGCCTTGGCCTTCGCCTTGGCTTTCTGCCACTGGTCGCCGCCGAGCTTATTGAGCCGTACGGTCTGATTTTCTCCGCCGGAACCAATATACTTGCTGACAAGGTCCAGCTGCGTCGCGGGAACGTACAGCATATCTGTCCCCTGATACGCGATTTTCACGTAATCCTTGACTGCGCCGCCCACCTTCATCTGCTCCATGCCGACATAGCGGCCGATGCCGTGGTGTTCGTGGACAACGAGATCGCCCGGCGTGAGGTCGGTGAAGGACTCCAGCTTTTTGCGGTTCGAGGGCGCTTTTTTGGGAGTTACCTTGCGCTCGGTTTTTTTGACGAGCAGCTGCCCCTCTGTTAAGATGGCAAATCGGAGCTCCGGATATTCAAGACCCGCCGGAAGCGAGCCGTCTGTGAGGAAGATCTGCCCCGCCTGCGGCAGATGCACCGCCGGAAACGCGAGTAGCGCATTCACGCCCTCTTTTCCCAGCATCTCCTTGAGAATTTCCCCGCGCCGTTTGCCGCCGCAGAGCACAAGGCAGCCATAGTTGTTTTTGACGTAGTTTTTCAGATCATTGACCGCCGTCTCAAGGCTTCCTCCATAGCCCGGAAGCTGCCGCGCCGTAACGGAAAGCAGCTGCTTGGGCGGAAGACTCTCCGGAAAGCGCGCGGACAGGAAGCTGTCAAAATAGACGGCCGGGTGGCCCTTTACCTTCGCGGCGAGGTCTTCCAAGCTGAGATAAAATTCGCACAGCTCTCCCACCAATCGTCCGGATTCCAAAAACGCGTCGAGCCCGAGGCCGAATTCTTCCTCCTGCGCCTTTGCCGCGCGCGCAAGTGCCCCGTGGTCGCAGAAATAAATGGTAGTCTCGCTCGGAAGGTAGTCCGCCGCGCAGGAAAATTCCGGATAAATAAGCGCCATGTACCGGTCGGCCGACGGGAAGTTCACGCCGCTTTGCAAGGCTTCGATATCCCGCGTGAGCGTGGTAATGAGGTTCTCGTGTGGCGTTTTCCGCCGCCTTTGCCGCGCAATGATGCTCTCTAAATCCCGGCAGAGGCCGGAAATCCCATCCGGGTGCAGCTGTGGCAGGCTCTCGGCCACGGGAAGAAGCAGCGCCTCTTCCGTATTTTCCGTCCGCCTTTGCGTCGTGGGGTCAAAAAAGCCCATCGCGTCGAGCTCGTCTCCAAAGAACTCACACCGCACCGGCTGCTTTTCGCCCGGAGAATAGACGTCCAAAATCCCGCCGCGCAGCGCGAACTGTCCCGCGCCTTCCACAAGTGACGTTCTCGCGTAGCCTGCCTGCGTGAGTTTTTCTGCCAAATTCTCCGGAGAAAAGCTCGCGCCCACGCGCAGCCGGATGCTGGCCGAAAACAGAACCTCACGCGGCATCGTCCGGAGCGATAACGCCTGCGCGCTCGAAATGAGAAGCGGCAGCTTTCCGCTCGCCAGATCATACAAGAGCTTCAGCCGTTTCTGCTCCCATTGCCGCGAGACGCCCGAGGCCTCCACAAACGTGAGCTCACGCTCGGGGAGAATCGGGATCTGCACGCCGAGAAAGCTTTCGAGCTCTTCCTGCAAGCGCGACGCGGCCATCTCGTCCTGGCAGATCATGACCGACGGACGCGCGCAGGAGGCATGCAGCGCAGCAAGAAAGTGGCTGCGCGTAATCTGGCTCAGACCAGAAATCGCCGCGACGCTCCCGCGCGAAATAGAGTCTTGCAGCTGATGAAATTCCGGGCTCTTATCCAGAACCTGCAACAAAATGTTCAGAGTAACCGCCTCCTATAGCCTAAAATCTGGAAGTTTCGCCCGCGACCGATTGCCCCCATAGCAAAAACCATGGGGGTTGCGCGCGAAACCTGTGGATAAAACAAGAATATGAAAAAACCAACCGCGCCCGGAGCTACGGCTTCTTCGGACGCGACAGGCTGTTATTTCCCATTGTATGCGCTCGCGGCTTTTTCCGTGCCGCTTTCCACGATGCACAGTGCCGCTTCCGCCGCGTGGTGGAGCGCCGTCTGGAACGCCTCCTGGTCTTCCTTCGGAATGTTGGAGAGCACCCAGTCGGCAAGATCATAGTCTGGGTGCGGCTTATCGCCGACTCCGACCTTCACGCGCGGAAACGCATCGGTACTAAGGCTCGAGATGATCGACTTGATCCCGTTGTGGCCGCCGGCCGAGCCGTTTTTGCGCACACGGATGCGCCCGACGGGCAGACTAATGTCGTCAAAAATCACGATGATCCGCTCGGGCGGGATTTTATAAAAGTGCGCGCAGGGCTCAATGCACAGGCCCGACGCGTTCATATACGTCTGGGGCTTGACGAGAATCAGGCGCTTTCCCTTGTAGTCGCACACGCCGACCTCGCCCTTGAATTTCGGCTTGTTCACGCGCACGCCGAGCGCCTTGGCTAAAAGATCGAGCGCGAGAAAGCCGGTATTGTGCCGGGTCTTTTCATACTCCCGGCCGGGGTTGCCGAGACCCGCAATGAGCCAGGTCTCGGCAGCGTTGGACGAAAAAAGCATATCAGAACAGAACGGACATCGAGGTCTCTTCGTAGATTCTCTGGATCGCGTCGGCAAAGACAGGCGCGACGTCGATGTAGCGGATCTTCTTGGGTGCGTTTTCGGGCGCGGGGATGGTGTTGAGCAGCGCCAGCTCCTTGATGCAGCTGTTTTCCAGCCGCTCGAGCGCCGGGCCGGACAGAACGCCGTGCGTTGCGCAGGCATAGACCTCCGTTGCGCCGCCGATTTCAACGATCGCCTTCGCCGCGTTGCAAAGAGAGCCCGCCGTGTCGACCATATCATCATAGAGAAGGCAGCGCTTGCCCTTTACATCACCGATGACGTTCATGACCTCGCACTGGTTGGCGCGCTCACGGCGCTTGTCGACGATGGCAAGGCCCATGCCCATCTTGTTGGCGAACGAACGGCTTCTTGCGACCGAGCCCACGTCGGGGGAAACGACGACCATATCTTCCGGGTTATCAAATTTATCGAGGAAATACTTCGTAAAAACAGAGGTCGCGTGCAGATTGTCCACAGGGATATCAAAGAAGCCCTGAATCTGCGCGGCATGCAGGTCCATTGTGAGCACACGGTCAGCGCCTGCGGCTTCGATCATGTTGGCGACGAGCTTCGCGGAGATCGGGTCACGACCCTTGGCCTTGCGGTCCTGACGGGCGTAGCCGAAATAGGGCATGACGGCGGTGATACGGCCGGCAGAAGCGCGGCGGCACGCGTCGATCATGACGAGCAGCTCCATGAGGTTGTCGTTGACGGGCTTGCAGGTGGACTGGACGATGAACACGTCGCTTCCGCGCACAGATTCGTTGATGCTGACGGAAACCTCGCCGTCGGCAAACTTGTTGACCGCGCAGTCGCCCATCGGCAGCCACAGCTTGCGGCACACGCCCTCGGCAAACGGGCGGTTGGCGTTGGCGCTGAAGACCTTGACGTTTTTACCGTGCGAAATCATATGAAATTACCCCCATAATTTTTGAATTCCGTTTTGTTCTCTTCTGACTTTTTATTCAGCGGATTCCTCCGCAGGAATACAGGATTATTTTTCTTTGAGCTTGTGCTTGCTGGCCCAGTCCCGCTTATTCTGCTGGCGGGCTCTTGCGATGGAAAGCGCCATAGCCGGGATGTCGTCCGTGATGGTCGAGCCCGCGGCAATATACGCGCCTTCCCCCACGCGCACGGGCGCAATGAGATTGGTGTTGCAGCCGATGAAGGCGGAGTCTTCGATGACGGTGCGGTATTTTTTTGCGCGGTCATAGTTGACGGTCACAGTGCCGCAGCCGAAGTTGACGTTCTTTCCCACGTCGCTGTCTCCCACATAGGTCAGATGAGAGATCTTTGTACCGTCGCTGACGTTGGAGTTCTTGATCTCCACAAAATCACCCACGCGCACGCAGTTTCCGACGCTCGAGCCCGGGCGGATATAGGCGAACGGGCCGACGTGTGTGTCATAGCCAACAGACGAATTATAGATCTGCGAGGCGTTGACCTTCGTGCCGTCTCCGACGCGCGCATTCTCAAGATAGCTGTTGGGGCCGATCGTGCAGTTTTTGCCGATTGAGGTTTGCCCGCGCAGAATTGTTCCGGGAAGAAGCGCTGTTCCCGCGCCGACGGAGGCCGCCGGGTCGACATACGTCGTGTTGTAGTCCCAGATTTCGATGCCCTGCCGGGAGAGCTCGTAGAGCTTTGCGCGCGATAAAACCGGCTGCCAGCTCGTCATCTCCTGCAAGTCTGCCACCCCATATACGCCGTCGCGGTCGGTATACGGTACGCCGTGATCCTTTAAGAACGCCGTAAAGATGAACTTCTCGTCGAGCGCCGCCATGAGCGCAGCTTTCGATACAGACGTGACCGGGCTTGCGATGGGAGCGGAATCAAACTGCTCCTCGTCCGCCGCGAACGGCAGGATGACCGCCGGACCTGTCACAACGATGATATCTTCTTCCGTCTCGTCCGCTGTGGATAAAAACACATGCAGCTGGTCGCTCGTTGCCTCAACGGACGGGCAGCTGAACTCCACATCGTCCGGGAAGCACGCGCGCGCTTCGCGCTTGAACCGCTCATGGCAGACCAAAAAGAACCGCCCAACGCCGCCGGCCATCAAAGAGGACGCCAGCCACGACAGCAAAGGCGTACCCATGATATTTTGCAGCATCATTGGGCGGGAAAAACCGGTTTTGGGCGTATCATCAGGAATAAAGATCACTGCGGACAGTCCAGCCAAAGCACTCACACATCCTTCCATCCACACGGGACTAGTCATACGTACTAGCATTATAGCAGATAAAAACGCTTTTGTATAGGAATTTCCCCGGAAATTTCGGAAAAAATAAAACTGCCGCGCAGGTTTCCAGATTTTTATCATTTCAGCCCTAAAACCCGCCGGGAAAGCGGGTTGGTCATTGCGAAACATAAAAATGTGTGGTATACTATTCAGACAATTGCGGAAAAAGAGGAAAAATTATGCTCGAACTGAAAAATTTAAGCTTCGCCGCGTCTGCCGAAAGCGGAACGGTAGACATTCTCAAGCATATCGATCTGACCGTCGAGGATGGAAAGTTCATCGTCATCACCGGCCCGAACGGCGGCGGCAAAACGACGCTCGCCAAGGCGATCATGGGCCTTGTGACGCCGACGGAAGGACAAATTTTCTGGAACGGCGAGGATGTGACCGGTCTTTCCATCACAGAACGAGCCAAGCGCGGCATCTCCTACGGCTTCCAGCAGCCGCCCCGGTTCAAGGGCATCCGTGTCTCGGACCTTCTGAACGTTGCGGCGGGCAAAACGCTCGGGCATGACGAGGCATGTTCGTATCTGACGAAGGTCGGCCTTTGCGCCAGAGATTATCTCAACCGCGATGTGGACACCAGCCTTTCCGGCGGCGAGGTCAAGCGCATCGAGATCGCGACGATTCTTGCCAAAAACGCGAGCCTCATGCTCTTCGACGAGCCCGAAGCCGGTATCGATCTCTGGTCGTTTGCCAGACTGACCGAGACGTTCCAGCGGCTCCACGACGAGGGCGGCAGAACGATTATTATCATCTCCCATCAGGAGCGCATCATCCGCCTTGCCGACGAGATCATCCTCATCTCCGGCGGTCAGGTCACCGGCCGCGGTACGGCAGAGGAAATTTATCCGCAGATTCTGGCCGATACGGTCACGGGCTGCAACATGCTGGAGGTGGACGGCACATGCTGAACGACGTACAAAAGCACATTTTACAGGTCGTCGCCGATATGGCAGACGGAAACGCACCCGGCGCGGTCAATATCCGCTCCGACGGCCAGAAGGCCTACCGGCACAATACGGATAACATCGAGATCGTCTCGAAGACCGATAAAGACGGCATCGATATCAAGATCAAGCCCTTTACCAAGCACGAGGATGTGCACATCCCGGTTGTCCTGACAAAGTCCGGCTTCCATGACATGGTCTATAACGACTTCTTTGTCGGCGAAGGCTCCGAGGTGACGATCGTCGCCGGCTGCGGCATTCACAACTGCGGCGACTGCGACTCCCAGCACGACGGCATCCACACGTTCTACGTGGAGAAAAACGCGAAGGTCACATACATTGAAAAGCACTACGGCGAGGGTGAAGGCACGGGCAAGCGCATTTTGAACCCGCAGACGATCGTCTACCTTGCCGAGGGCGCGCAGATCACAATGCTGACGAGCCAGATCGCTGGCGTGGACGATACGAAGCGGTACACCAAGGTCGTGGCCGAGGGCGCAAACTCCGAGGTCATGATCACGGAGAAGCTTCTCACGCATGCCGACCAGCACGCCGTGAGCGAGATGGACGTGATTTTAAATGGCGAGGGCTCGCGCACAAGAGTCATCTCCCGCTCTGTCGCCAAGGAAGCGTCCACGCAGGTCTTCTACCCCAGAGTGCAGGGCAACGCTCCGTGCTTCGGCCATGTCTCCTGCGACGCGATCATCATGGGCACGGCGAAGGTGCGCGCGATTCCCGAAATTTCGTGCAACCACGTCGATGCGGGCCTCATCCACGAGGCCGCCATCGGCCGCATCGCAGGCGAGCAGCTTTTAAAGCTCGAAACCCTCGGCCTTACCCCCGAGGAAGCGGAGGAAAAAATCCTCGAGGGCTTCCTCCGCTAACAATCCACAGACGAAAAGCGATACTTGAAGCTTTCAGGTATCGCTTTTTTATGGAGTACACATGAATAGAACCAGTTTTCAATCGATCAAGCCACAATTGCGGGAGGTCTGGCGGCTGAGCCTGCCCGCGATCCTCACGCAGATCACAACAATCGCCATGCAGTACATCGACTCTGCGATGGTCGGCCGGCTCGGGGCGAACGCTTCTGCCGCCATCGGCATTGTCGCCTCGAGCACATGGCTGATGAACGGCGTGTGCTACGCGCTCGCGGCGGGCTTTTCCGTGCAGGTGGCGCACCGCATCGGCGCGGGAAACGAAAAGGGAGCCAGAAACGTCGTCCGGCACGGCCTGATTTCCGCGCTGATCGTCTCCGGCCTTCTGTGCCTCATCGGCGTGGCCATCCATATGCACCTTCCCGTCTGGCTCAAGGGCGACGCAGAAATTACATACGATGCGGGGCGCTATTTTCTGACGTTCGCGTGGATGCTTCCGTTTACGCAGATGTCGTCTCTTACCTCGTCCTTCCTTCAGTGCGCGGGCGATATGCTCACGCCGAGCATTTTAAACGCCGTCATGTGCGTGCTGGACGTGATCTTCAACACGCTTCTGATTCCAAAGCACGGCGTCTTCGGTGCGGGCCTTGGGACGATGCTTGCCTGCGCGGTCGTGAGCCTTCTGATGCTATATTTTTGCTGCGCGAGAAACGGCCAGCTCTGCTTGCGCCGGGAGGAGCAGAGATTTGACGCATCGATTCTCAGAACGGCGCTCAGGATCGGAACGCCCGTTGCCTTGCAGGAGGTCGCGATGTGCGGCGCGCAGGTCGTCTCCACGGCCATCATTGCGCCCCTCGGCGCAGTCTCCGTCGCAGCAAACGCCTTTGCCGTCACGGCAGAAAGCATCTGCTACATGCCGGGCTACGGCATCGCGAACGCGGCTGCTGCGCTCGTTGGCCGCTCGGTCGGCGCGGGGGACATGGAAAAGGCCAAGCGCTGCGGCAATATCTGCATCGGCCTCGGCGCGTTTCTCATGACCTGCACGGGCGCTGTCATGATGCTCATTTGCCCCATGGTCTTCGGCCTTCTCACGCCTGTTCCCGAAGTGCAGGCCCTGGCTTCGAAGGTGCTTCGCATCGAGCTTCTGGCAGAGCCTTTATTTGGCGCGTCAATCGTTGCGGCAGGCGCGCTGCGCGGCGCGGGCGATACGCTTGTGCCGAGCCTTTTAAATCTCGGCAGTATTTGGCTTGTCCGAGTGGGAAGCGCGCTGCTGCTCGTGCCGCGCTTCGGCCTTACCGGCATGTGGACAGCCATGGCCGTCGAGCTCTGCATCCGCGGCTTGCTCCTTCTCTACCGCCAGAAAACAAGCAAATATTATAAACAGAACGCAAAAGGCCGTGATCTTTGATCACGGCCTTCCATGTTATTGTGTAAAACCTTCCGACAACGCGTAGGGGTCGATGCCCACATCAGCTTTCCTTCCTTGCGTAGGGGTCGATGCCCACATCAGCTTTCCTTCCTTGCGTAGGGGTCGATGCCCACATCGACCCGGCGGTGTAAACCGATTTTACGAAAATCCCCGGCGAATTCGCTCGTGCCCTTGGGTCGATGTGGGCATCGACCCCTACGAAATGGGTAGGAAATATGCCCTGTATTCTAGGCTTTTTTCATATTCAGCACATCCACGAGCGTAAATCCTGACAGGTACTTCCGCACCGTTTCATCCAATCCCTGCCAGAGCGGATACGTGCTGCAAGCGCCCGCATTTTCGCAGCTCTGCCCTGCCTCCAGACACGTGACCGGCGCAAGCGTTCCCTCGGTCAGGCAGAGGATATCATAGACCGAGTAGTCCTCCGGCGCCTTGGCCAGACGGTAGCCGCCGCCTTTTCCGCGCAGCGCGTCGAGCATCCCGGCCTTGCTCAGAACCGAGAGGATGCTCTCGAGATATTTTTCGGAAATTTTCTGCCGCGCGGCAATCTCGGCCAGCGGAATATAGCCGCTCTCCCTGTGCCCCGCGAGATCGAGCATCACGCGCAGCGCGTAGCGCCCTTTGGTGGAAATCATCATAATCCGGTCCTCCTCTAACCTACTATACTACTAGTTTATTGGTTTATCAAGTCGAAACCGAGAATTTACTTTTATTTTCCGCTGTGATAGAATAAATCCAATTGATCTGAAGTGGTGGGAAGACGAAAATGACAAAGGATATGACCCGGGGCACGCCGTGGAAGCTCATTGTGCAGTTTGCGCTGCCGATCATGGCAGGAAACCTCTTGCAGCAGCTCTACAACACTGCCGACACCATCATCGTCGGCAACTTCAACGGCCAACAGGCGCTTTCTGCTGTCGGCTCATGCTCGTCGCTGACCGCGCTTTTTACGGCGCTGGCCATCGGCTTTTCCATCGGCGCGGGTGTTCTGATCTCGCAGTATTTTGGCGCGAACCGGCTGGAAGAGCTGCGGCGCTATGCGGCCTCGTCGATTGTGCTGATGCTGCTTCTGGGACTTCTGATGTCCGCCATTGGCTTTTGCAGCGCGGAGTTTTTGCTGGCCCGGTTTTTGGGCACGCCGCAGGCGCTTTTGCCGCAGGCAACACTGTATTTTACGATCTACACGGCGGGGCTTGTCTTCCAGTTCGGCTATAACATTGCCGCCGCCATCCTGCGCGCGCTGGGAGACAGCAAGGCGACACTCTATTTTCTGCTCGTCTCGTCGGTGCTCAATGTGGTGCTCGACCTTCTGTTCGTAGCCGCGTTCCGTATGGGCGTTGCCGGCGCGGCGATTGCGACGGTTATTTCGCAGATCGTCTCCTGCGTCGTGGGCTTCTGGTACATGCGCAGGCGTTACGAGCTCCTGCGCTTTTCCGTGCGTGAGCTGCGGCTGGACCGGACAGCTGCCGGACGTGTTTTAAAAATCGGCGCGCCGATGGCAATTCAGCAGTCGATCGTTTCGTGCGGCTTTTTGTTCCTGCAAAAGCTTGTGAACCTCTTTGGAGAGAGCATGATCGCGTCCTACACCGTAGCCACCCGGATGGAAAACATTCTGATGATTCCGATCATTGGCATTCAGAACACCATGGCGACCTTCGCCGGGCAGAACATGGGCGCGCGCCAGCCGGAGCGCGTGTCAAAGGGGCTGGGACAGGGCGTGCTTGTTTCGCTTTTTATGACGGCGGCGCTCTGCGTGTGCCAGCTTCTCGGTATGGAGCTGATCATCCGCGCATTTAAATTAGACGCGGCCGCGGCGGCCATTTGCCGGCAGCATCTGTTCGCGTCCGTGCTTTCCGAGCCGATCTTTGCGATCTACTTCCCGGCCAACGGCATGTTTCAGGGCGTGGGCGAGGGCTTCCACGCGACATTCTACGCACTCATGGCGCTGGGCCTTCGCGTCGTGTTCGCTTACAGTCTGTACAGAACCGCATTTTTTGGCTATACGGCCATCTGGTGGAGCCAGGCGATGGCCTGGACGCTGACGCTCATTACCTGCTACGCCCACTTCTTCCGCGGCAAGTGGAAGGAAAAGAGTCTGGTTTCCTGAGGAGGAGTTTCCATGCAGTATAAATTTTTCGCGCTCATCTCCCGCATGCGCTATATTGCCCGCTGGGGGCTCATGCGCAACACGTTTCAGGAGAACATCCAGGAGCACAGCCACATGGTGGCCGTCCTTGCGCACGCGCTGGCGCTCATTGAGCGCGACATCCTTGGCGGCTCGGCCGACCCTGACCGCTGCGCGACGGCGGCGCTGTTCCACGACGCGTCCGAGATCCTGACCGGCGACCTGCCGACCCCCATCAAGTATTATAACCCCGAGATCAAAAAGGCCTACAAAAGGGTCGAGGCCGTGAGCTGCGAGAAGCTGCTCGCGCTTTTGCCGGCCGAGCTCCGGCCAAGTTATGCGCCGCTTCTTCTCGAGTCGGATGAAGCGGTCGCCGTGATCGTCAAGGCGGCGGACAAATTATCGGCATATTTAAAATGCGTCGAGGAGCTCAAGGCCGGCAACACAGAGTTCACGCAGGCGGAAAAGCAGACCTATCAGTCGCTCTGCGATATGAAATTGCCATGTCTCGACTACTTCATGGAGCACTTCCTCGAGAGCTTCCGCCTGACCTTGGATGAACTGGAGTGAGCCGCTTTTTGTAAAAAACGTGCAACAGAGCCAAATCCGCAGCCAAAAATATGACAAAACTCACACTTGCCTTTCTTGGGCCCAGCCGGTATAATGGCTGACGGTAAAAGTAAGGAAGGGAGTGCATGGCGATGAAACAGACGATTTGTCCGGAAATCATCCTTGGTGCTCCCGTTTTTGTTTCGGGTGGCAGTGTTTTCAAAACGCCGGATTGGTGTTTTTCCAAGATACAGGAATTGTGATTGGTGTTTCCATTCACAGTTCCTTTTTTTTGGGCCTGAAGCGCCGCTGACCGAAACACGGAAAAGAGGAAGGAGATTACAATGGGTAAAAAGAAGATTCCCGAAGAAGGCATCTATGATGCAAGAGAGCTCGGCGCGGGCAGAATGTTCGTTCTTGGCTTCCAGCACATGTTCGCGATGTTCGGCGCGACAGTCCTGGTCCCGATCCTGACCGGCCTTGACGTATCGACGACGCTCCTGTTCGCAGGCCTCGGTACGCTGCTGTTCCACCTGATCACCGGCGGTATCGTTCCGGCGTTCCTCGGCTCGTCCTTCGCGTTCCTCGGCGGCTACGCAACGATCGCTCCCATGATCGATGGCCAGCCCAATAAGGAAATGCTCCCCTACGCCTGCTTCGGCGTTGCGTGCGCGGGTCTTGTGTACGTGATTCTCTCGGCGCTGTTTAAAGCGTTCGGTGCCAAGAAGGTCATGCGCTTCTTCCCGCCGATCGTCACCGGCCCCATCATCATCGCCATCGGCCTGAACCTCTCGTCCTCCGCCATCAACAACTGCGCGCAGAACTGGTGGATCGCGATGGTCGCCATCGTCATCATCATTGCCGCCAACATCTGGGGCAAGGGCATGATCAAGATCATCCCGATTCTCCTCGGCGTCATCGGCTCCTATGTTGTCGCGGTTATCTGCGACGCTTCCGTCCGCGAGACCCTCGTGCAGAACGTCTCGAACGCCAAGTGGTTCGCGCTCCCCATCTACAAGGAGGAGACTGTCTTCGGCCTGCTCACAAGCGGCAACGTCGACGCTCACCTGCTGCTGACCTCGGTTATCACGATCGTTCCCCTGTCGCTCGCTACCATGGTCGAGCACATCGGCGATGTTTCCGCGATTTCCTCCACCTGCAACCGCAACTACATTGAAAACCCGGGCCTTCACAGAACCCTGATGGGCGACGGTCTGGCAACCACCCTCGCAGCCCTCTTCGGCGCGCCCGCCAACACCACCTACGGCGAAAACACCGGCGTTCTTGCGCTCAGCAAGATCTACGACCCGCGCGTCATCCGCATCGCGGCCATCCTTGCCATGTGCTTCTCCTTCAGCCCGAAGTTCGCGGCCATCATCTCCTCCATGCCCGGCGGCACCATCGGCGGCGTCAGCCTGGTCCTCTACGGTATGATCTCCGCAGTCGGCGTCCGGAACGTCGTTGAAAACAAGGTCGACTTCACGAAGTCCAGAAACGTCCTTGTCGCGGCTCTGATCCTGGTCCTCTCCATCGGCATCAGCTACTCCTCCGCCGGCTCTCTGGCGCTCGGCCCCATCAGCCTGTCGGGTCTGGCGGTCGGCTCCATCGTCGGTATCGTCCTCAACGCCATCATGCCCGGTAAGGACTATGTCTACGGCGAAGACAAGCAGGGCGACGAGTCCGTCAACTTCATCGTCCAGTAATCCAGCAAGCAACCGCATAAAGACCAACGCGCCCGGGAAAACCCGGGCGCGTTTTCGCGTCTCAAGGGGCGGTGTGCAAACACTGCAATTACGGAAGTCCGGCGCACTTGTCCATCAGCTTCTGATAGACCACGCGCATCTCCGGCTCTCTGGTGCTGGGGACCACATCGCGAAGCGCGAACCAGCGCACGCCGCTGTTTTCGTCCGGCTTTTCGTGAAGCGCCTGTTCCTCATCGGCCTCTAAAAGATACGTCACGTTCAGATGCAGATGGCTCGAAACATACTTCCCGCGCTTGACGTGCCCGGGCACGCCGAGAATCTCCACAGAGAAAATGTCCCGCAAAACCGGCCTTGCCGTCACGCCCGATTCCTCGTTCGCTTCTTTGAGTGCCACGGCAAGCAGATCCGCCTCGCCGTCCGCGTGCCCGCCGAGCCAGGCCCAGGAGTCGTAAATATTGTGGTACGCGAGAAGGACCTTCGTCTTGTCGGGATTTACGATCCAGCATGAGGCCGTCAGGTGCGCCATCTCGTTGTCCCGCGTCAAAAGATCCGAAAACAGACCGGCGTACTGCAGCATCAGCCGCCGGTCGGAGGCCTCCTGCTCATTAAAAGGCGTGAAGGCTTGCAGCTGCTCAAAAATCGTCATAAAAACCTCCGAAAAACAAATCTCAGCCAAACAGTACGTGCATCAAAAGCGGCATGGTCACCATCGAAAAAAGCGTCGAGAGCATGACGCCGGAAGACGCGAGCTCGTGGTTTCCGCCGTAGAGGTAGGCGATGTTCGTCGCGTTCGTGGCCGATGGGATACACAGCACAACGACGATCACACCCAGGAGCATCGAATCCACACCCAGCGCGCGCAGCAGAAAATACGCGCAGACCGGAAGAATGACAAGCTTGACGGCGTACATCATATAGAGCTTTCCGTTTGTAAAGACCTTCCGCAGCGGCATCAGGGCAAGCGCGCTTCCCGTGATGAGCATGATCAGCGGCGAGGTCGTCTGGCCGATAAACGAGCACATGGAGGCGACGAGATCCGGCACCTTCAGGCCTGTGAGATAAATGGTGTAGGCCGTCAGGGAGGCGATCAGGCAGTGATTTTTGAAAATGCTCCAGCTTACATGGAATTTTCCGTGTCCGCTCACCAAATGCACGCCGTAGCTCCACATCAGAAGCTGCGAGCACAAAACGATGACCGTCACATAGAACGACGCGTCCATGCCGAACAGCGCCTGCACGATGGGGTAGCCGATGTAGCTGATGTTGCAGTAGCTGAACAAAAAGCGCATGAGCCCCCGGTCCGCTTCCGGCACGTGCAGGAGCCTTACCACCGCGCGGCTCAGCCCCATGCAGCAAAAAAGCAGCGCAAAGCCGATGACCGTGAGCATCAAAACCTGCTGATTCGACATCAGCCGCTCTTTTCCCATCACCGAGCTCAGCGCCAGCATGGGGTTTGTGAGCATGACGACGAGCTTTGAAATGGTCCGGTTCCCCGCATCGTCGAGCCAGCCGCGCTTGCCGCAGACAAACCCCGCCGCCATCGCGAAGAACAGAACAAGCATTTTTTCAATCAGCGCCGGAACGTTCATATGTACCTCTTTTCATGCCGCTGCCGCGCCCGTACCCAGCCAGACGCGGCAGAGAAAGCCCTCTGAGAATCAGCCGAAGCAGTGCGGGCAGGGGGTATAGCCGTTGGCCTCGGCGAGCTTGCGGCTGTAGGCCCAGAAGCTGGTCTGGGCGAAGTAGTCGCAGCCGTATTTGTGGTAATAGCCTGTGCCGTCGTTCTCCACAAACACGACGTACGCGTCCATGAATTTGGACTTGGTGACATAGCGCCGGTTCGTCGAGGCGAGTTCCTCGTTGGTGGAGGTCAGCGTCTCAATCGACTGTGTGAGCGATGCGTTCTCCGTCTCCAGCGCTTCCTTTTCTGCCGTCACGCGCTCCAGCTCCGCCTGCTGGGTCGTCATGTCATACTGCGTCTGGCTGACCGTGCTCTGGGCGGACGTGAAATTTTTCTGGAGCTCTTCAATCGTCTGCGCCTGCTGCGAGAGTTCGTCCTTTGCTGACTGCAGCTCCTGCTGCGCGTCAAGGAGCGACTGCTCGAGCGTAGCAAGGCTTTCCTCGCGCTCTTCCAGATCCGACTCCCGCAGGCGAAGCGACACCCGCTGTGAGGCGCTGTTGGCAATCAGGTAAATGCTCAGGCCGAGGCTCAGCGCCGTGAAGACGCAGAGAATCGCGATGATTACGCCGTGGCCGCTCTGGCGCTTTTTTGGCGCGGCGGGCGCGGACGGCTGGGGGATCGGCTTCGGCTTTGGCGGCTGAACGACGGGCTTTTGCATTTTCCCGCGCGGGGCGGGCATGGCGTGTCCGTCCTCCGAAATTGCACCGGGGTTCAGCGCACACTCCCGGCAGAACAGTTCGCCGTCCGGGATTTCACGGCCGCATTTGATACAGGTATTCATGGAAAACCTCTCTTTCTACGAAGACACACAGCACTCAGACGGCGCTCCGGCGCTCCAGACGGTAGGTCGACTGGACGACCGCGAGCGTAAAGATGGCGAAGAGGGTGAAGACAATGTGGGCCGGCGCGTAGCTTCCCGTGAGATCGGCGATTGCGCCGGGCATGAAGGAAAACGCCGCCTGCGCGCCGGAAAAGCCGGAGGATGTAAAAAGAATCATCATGTGCGCGAACCCGGGCGACGCGATCGAACCGATTAAGATAACGCCCAGATACAGCATCGCTCAGCGAAGACGGCCCAGCCGGATGGAGGAGCCCACTTTTTCAGACGAAGAAGTCTCCTCCGATGTTCCATACGGGACAAGGCCGCAGGCCTCCGGGCTTTCCCGGATGAGAAGAAACACGGCTATCGCTGCCAGCAGCGACACGAGCGCCTCAAAGTAGAAGCACACGCGCAGGCTGAAGCGCTCGATGAGCGCGCTTAAAATCGGGGAAAAGACGACGGCGGAAATGCCTGTGCCCGCCGCGCAGATGCCGATGGCCGTGCCCCGGCGGAACAAGAACCAGCGGAGCATCAGAATGCTTGCCGGAAGCATCGCGCCAAGGCCATACGACACGCCCGCGAGCATATCGCCCAGGCCCTGTGGAGTTTTTTCATAGCGCACCCTCCGGAAGACGCTATGTTTTTTATGGGTACACTTTAGTATATCCAAAATCGGAAGCTTTGTAAATCATTGCGGCAAAAAAGAGCAGCCCCACCGAAATAAGCAGGGCTGCAATGCGATGGAATGATTGTGGCTTGCCTCTTTCGATGCGTAGGGGTCGATTGCGCGCATTGCCCCGAGAAAAGCTCCAAATTCGCCGAAGATTTTCGAGATTCTGGATTATTTGCCGTTTCCGAGCGCCTGCATGGCATAGGCCAGACACACGCACGCGCTTGCGCCGTAGATGAGAAGGCCGGAAAGGTCCTGCCCCGCCATGGCCGTCGCGCCAAAGAACACGCCACACAGGCTGTAGAAGCAGAGCCTTCTGCGCCCGCCGTGGTCAAACGAGAAGCTCGCCGCGTGATACGTCGCGATCATAAAGCAGATGAGAGCAAACAGGCAGAAGCAGTAGTCCAGAATCGCCGGGTCGTGCATCCAGCGGCGGAAGTCGTAAAACAGCTTACATACATAGTACAAAATCGCCGGCACGTAGCACGCGGCGGACGGCACGCTTTTTTTCATCCGGAACACGCCGCCGAGCAAAAGCGCCAGCGCGCCGAAAAGCCCCAGAAGGCCGATGACGAGAACCGCGGTTCCGCCGCCTTTCAGCCCCATCACGCAGCCTGCGCCAAGGCCGATCGCCCCCAGGGTGTTGCAGATAAAATCGCTTCGCATCGGTCGGAACACCTCGTCGTACCGCGACTTCTTTTCAAGCGTCACCGCCGACAACCAGAATAAAAGCGCCATCAGCACGCTGAACGCCACAAGCGGAATTGCGCTTCCGCCCGAGCGCATCGTCGCGTGGAAGAAATATCCCAGAAGCCCCGCCAGAACGCCGAGCCATGATACCTTTGAAAACCCGATTTTCCGCGTCATACCGACCGACCCTTCTCTCCATTATCTAATTATAGTATAACACACCGCGCGGACGTTTTACAGACAAAAACGTGTGAATTTTTTGAAAACAGCGCGCATGAGACAAGGCCCGGGCGAAAAAGCGCCGAAAAAAGCCGGGATTTTTCCAAAAATACGCTAGATTTCTCTTGCATTTCCCGCGCATGGATGGTATAATCCAAATATCTTGATAGTAGTTTTACTGGAGAGTGGGGAATACTTCCCCACTCTTTCTTGCTGAGAAAGGGAGTTTTGCATGAAGATCACGGAAACAGTCCGGCAGTTCGCGGAGCCTGTGGTGCAGGCGCACGGGTGCTCACTGTGGGATGTGGAATACGTCCGCGAAGGCGCAGACTGGTTTTTGCGGCTGTACATCGATAAGCCCGGCGGCGTGGACATCAACGACTGCGAGGCCATCTCCCGCGCGGTTGACCCGATTCTGGACGAAAAGGACCCCATCCCGGACAGCTACAGCTTTGAGGTTTGCTCGGCAGGACTCGAGCGTGTGTTAAAGCGCCCTGGCGATTTCGAGCAGTTTCTGGGCTCGACGGTGCTCGTCCGGCTCTATAAGCCGGTCGATGGCCGGAAAGAGGTTGTGGGAACGCTGACGGGATATGAAGACGGCGCGGTGACGGTCACTGTAAACGACAGACCCGTTCGCTTTGAAAAAAATGAGGTCGCGCTGGTGCGGCTGTATGTGGAGTTTTAAGGAGGAATACAGAAAACATGAACGCTGAAATTTTCGCGGCGCTGGCCCAGCTTGAAAAAGAGCGCGGCATTCCGCAGCAGTACATGATCGACAAGATCACGCAGGCACTCGTCGCGGCGTATAAAAAGGACAAGGAAGGCTATACCGATAACGTGTTCGTCGAGGTAGAAGACGGCGACCTCAAGATGTACGTGCAGAAAGAGGTGGTCGACGACGTGCTCACGCCCGCAACCGAAATTTCGCTCGACGCGGCCCGGAAGATCAACAAGCACGCCGAGCTCGGCGATCTTGTAAACGTCGACGTGCGCACGCAGAACTTCGGCCGCATCGCCGCCCAGACCGCCAAGCAGGTCATCATCCAGGGCATCCGCGAGGCAGAGCGCGGCATGATCTTCGACACGTTCTCTTCCAAAGAGCATGAGATTCTCACCGGCACGGTGCTTCGCATCGCGCCCGACTCTGGCGACATGACCATCCGTCTCGGCGGCAACACCAACGACCGCACCGACGCAATGCTTGCCGCCTCCGAGCAGGTCAAGGGCGAAAGCTACCACGAGGGCGATATCATCCGCGTCTACGTCGTAGAGGTCCGCCGGTCGACAAGAGGCCCGCAGGTCATCGTCTCGAGAACGCACCCGGGTCTTGTCAAGCGGCTCTTTGAGCTCGAGGTTCCCGAGATTGCGTCGGGCCTCGTCGAGGTCAAGTCCATCGCCCGCGAGGCGGGCTCGCGTACAAAGATCGCCGTCTGCGCGACGGAGGAAAACATCGACCCCGTCGGCGCCTGCGTCGGTACAAGAGGCGCGAGAGTCGGCGCGGTCGTCGATGAGCTCCACGGCGAGAAAATGGACATCATCGTCTGGTCGGAGGACCCGGCAAAATTTGTGGCCGCGGCGCTGAGCCCGGCGGACGTTGTCTCCGTCACGGTGCTCCCCGGCACGCAGAAGGCCTGCCGCGTGATCGTCCCGGACGACCAGCTGTCGCTCGCCATCGGCAAGGAAGGCCAGAACGCGCGCCTTGCCGCACGGCTGACCGGCTACAAGATCGACATCAAGCCCGCCTCGCAGGCCGCCGAGTTTGAGGCGCAGCAGGAGGAAGCTCCCGAAGAGCCTGCAGCAGAAGCGGAGACCGAACCGGAAGCCGCAGAAGAGACGGAAGAATAAGCGTTTTTCACACACAAGGAGGTACAAGCCCGGATGCAAAAGAAAATTCCCATGCGCCAGTGTGTCGGCTGCCGCGAGATGCGGCCGAAAAAGGAGCTGGTGCGGGTGGTCAAAAGCCCGGAGGGCGCAATCAGTCTGGATTTTCGGGGCAAAGCTCCCGGACGTGGCGCGTACCTCTGCCCGAACAGCGAATGCCTGAAAAAGGCGATTCGCGCCAAAGCGCTCGAACGGGCCTTCAGCACGCAGATCCCGCCGGAGGTTCTGGACGCACTGGTGCAGACGATGGAGGAACAGGCGAATGAATGAGACGCAGCACAAGGCGCTGATGCTTCTGGGCCTTGCCCGGAAGGCGCGAAAGCTCGAAATCGGAGAGGAGCCCTGCGGAATTGCCTGCCGCAGCGGAAAGGCGAAGCTGCTTCTCATCGCGCACGACGCGGGGGACCACACGTTCCGCCGGGCAAGATCGTATTGCCGCGCGGGAAAGCCCCCATACCTCTGCGTGCCGTTTACGAAGGATGAATTGGGAGACGGCCTCGGCTGCAATGCCTGCGCGCTGTGCGCGCTGACGGACGCGCCGTTTGCGAAAGCATTTCTGGAAGATCTTCCGGAACTCGCTGCACAGCACGAGGATATTTTGCAGGAGCTGACCCGGCAGACCGAGCGTGTCAACAAGCGCCGCCAGGAGGAGAAGGCGCATCGGAAAAACGTGAGATTTGGTAAGAAGTAATCAGGAGGTGGCTGTATGAGTATTGAGATCAAGCAGAAAATCAAAGAGGTAGCCGACGATTTTGGCATGCCCGCCAAGAGCCTCATTGAGATCGTCGGAAAGTTTTATGATAAGCCCAAGAGCAGTTCGCAGAATCTGACAGAAGATCAGCTGAACGTCATCTTCGACTATATCACCGCACAGAACCAGATCGGCTCCATCGCCGAGGTCTTCGCGGCCGCCAAGCCGAAGGAAGAGCCGAAAGCCGAAGCGCCCGCTGCACCTGCGCCCGAAAAGCCGTCTGCCCCGCAGCAGAACGCGCAGCAGCAAAAGCCGCAGAGCGCGCCGCAGTTCCGCCCGAACACGAACCGCCCGGGCCAGAACAATAACAACCAGCGCCCGCAGCAAAATACCCGTCCGCAGGCGCAGCAGAATCAGCCGCGCCCGCAGAATGCGTCCCAGCAAACTGCCGCGCCGCAGCAGAACGCCCAGCCGCAGACTGCCCAGCAACCCAAACAGCCGCAGCCCGAGCGCAAGCGCGAACGCCGCGTCATCGATACCAGCGCCGTTACCGTCAACGCCGACCGCTACGACGACCGCGTCGATTCTCTTGTCTCCGAGCGCGTGCAGAACTACACGAGCGGCAAGCAGAAGATCGGCAACAAGAACAAAAAGCAGCAGGCGAAGAAATTCGGCACCAAGAACCGCTCCGAGGAGCAGGAGAAGATGCGCCGGCTGCAGCTTGAAATCGCGAAAAAAGCGCCGCTGGTCGTCAAGATTCCGGACGAAATTACTGTCGGCGAGCTTGCGTCTCGCATGAAGAAAACGGCAGCAGAGGTCATCAAGTGCCTTCTTAAAAACGGCGTGATGGCGTCTGTCAACCAGACCATCGACTACGATACGGCGGAATTCGTCGCCGTGGAGCTCGGCTGCAAGGTAGAGCGCGAGGTCGTCGTTACGATTGAAGAAAAGCTCTTTGACGATCATGAGGACACGGCGGAGGAGCTCGTCTCCCGTCCCCCAGTCATCGTCGTCATGGGTCACGTCGACCACGGCAAAACGTCCCTCCTCGACTACATCCGTCATGCGAAGGTCGCGGCGGGCGAGGCCGGCGGCATTACCCAGCACATTGGCGCGTATACCGTCAAGGTAAACGACCAGCCCATCACCTTCCTCGATACCCCGGGCCACGCGGCCTTTACCGAGATGCGCGCGCGTGGCGCAATGTGCACCGATATCGCAATTCTCGTGGTCGCGGCCGACGACGGCATCATGCCGCAGACGATTGAGGCCATCAACCACGCCAAGGCCGCGAACATTCCCATCATCGTGGCCGTCAACAAGATGGATAAGCACGGGGCGAACCCTGACCGCATCCTCACCCAGCTGACCGAGCACGGCCTGACCCCCGCCGATTGGGGCGGCGAGACCGAGGTCTGCAAAATCTCCGCGAAGACCGGCGACGGCATCGACGATCTTCTCGAGACGGTGCTCCTGACCGCCGAAATGCTCGAGCTCAAGGCCAACCCGAACAGAGCCGGTAAGGGCTGCGTGCTCGAAGCAAGACTCGATAAGACCAGAGGCCCCATCGCGACGCTTCTTGTCCAGAACGGTACGCTCCATCAGGGAGACCTCATCATTGCCGGTACCGCCGTCGGCCGCGTGCGCGTGATGACGAACGACAAGGGCTTGTCTGTCAAGGACGCAGGCCCGTCCATTCCGGTTGAGATCACGGGTCTTACCGAAGTACCCGCGCCGGGCGATGAATTTAACGCCGTCGCCGATGAGCGCATGGCGCGCCAGCTGGTCGAGCAGCGCAAGCAGAAGATCAAGGACGATGCAAACAAGCTCAACCAGAAGGTCACGCTCGAGAGCCTGTTCTCGAAGCTCCAGGAAGGCGAAATGAAGGAGCTGAACCTCATCGTCAAGGCAGACGTGCAGGGCTCGGCGGAGGCCGTCAAGGCGTCTTTGGAGAAGATTTCGAACGACGAGGTCCGCGTCAAGGTCATCCACGCGGGCGTCGGCGCGATCAACGAGTCCGATATCCTGCTCGCTTCCACATCCAACGCGATTGTCGTCGGCTTCAACGTCCGCCCGAACGATCAGGCGCAGGCCGCGGCCAAGCGCGACAAGGTCGATATCCGGATGTACCGCGTCATCTACGACGCGATCAATGAAATTTCCGACGCCATGAAGGGCATGCTTGCGCCCAAGTTCCGCGAGGCCATCATCGGCCACGCCGAGGTCCGCCAGACCTACAAGGTCTCCGCCATCGGCACGATCGCGGGCTGCTACGTCAAGGACGGCAAAATTACGCGCGACGCGTCCGTTCGTGTCCTGCGCGACAACATTGTCATTCACGAGGGAAAGCTCGGCTCGCTCCAGCGCTTCAAGGACTCCGTCAAGGAGGTCGCCGCCGGCTATGAATGCGGCATGTCGATCGAAAAGTACAACGACATCAAAGAGGGCGACATTTTCGAGTGCTTCGTGATGGAGCAGATCAAGGATTAAAAACCACCGCTTCCCACGCTGTTTGTGGTGTGGGAAGCGGACAATCCATAAGGAGGTACTATGGCTTCCAATCGAATTGGACGGATCAATGAAGAGATCCAGCGTGAACTGTCAGATCTGATCCGCTCGCTCAAAGACCCGCGCGTGCAGACGCTCATTTCCATCACCCGCGTCGACACCACGCCGGATCTTCGCTACAGTAAAATTTATATCAGCGTCATGGACGAGGAAAAGCAGAAGGACGCCATGCGCGGGCTCAAATCCGCGGGCGGCTGGCTCCGGCGGGAGCTTGGCAGCAGCTTGCAGCTGCGCTATACGCCAGAGCTCGTTTTCGAGCTAGACGACTCGCTCAAGTACGGCGCGCACATGTTTGACCTTTTATCGAAATTAGAGGCCGAACAGAAGGAAAAAGCAGGAGAAGCAGGCAATGACGAGGCTTGAAATGGCGCAGGCGCTGCGCGCGCATGACAACTATATCATCCTGACCCATCGCCGCCCGGACGGCGACACGCTCGGCAGCGCGGCGGGGCTGTGCCTCGGGCTGCGCGCGCTCGGAAAAAATGCGTGGGTGCTCAAAAACCGGCAGCTTACGCCGAAACTCGCTCCGTTTACAGAGGGGCTCGTCACGGATACGTGCCCGGAACACGCGACGGTCCTTTCCGTGGACATCGCGTCTCTGGGCCTTCTGAGCTTTGACGCGGCGGAGCTGGGGCTTGGGGATCAGATTGCCCTTGCCATCGACCACCACGGGAGCAACGATTTAAATGCGCCCAAGCTCGTGGAAGCAGACCGTGCGGCCTGCGGCGAGATCATTTTAGAGCTCTTGGAGCTTCTCGGCGTAACGCTCACAGAGAAGCTGGCGAACGCACTCTATCTTGCCATCTCGACCGACACCGGCTGCTTCAAGTATTCCAATACCACCGCCCACACCCACGAGGCGGCGGCAAAGCTCATCCATGCGGGCGCGGATACGTATCCCATCAACAAGGCATTCTTCGACACGAAGAGCTTTGCAAGGCTCAGACTGGAGGCGGAGCTGACGCACTCCATCGAGCTCTACGCGGGCGGACTTGTGGGACTTTGCACGATGCCGAAATCGCTTTTGCAGGAGCTGGGTATTTCCGAGGACGACGTGGACTCCATCTCAGGCTTCGCGCGCTCCATTGAGGGCGTGGAGATCGGCATCATGATCCGCGAGGTCGAAGATGGCGGCGGCAAAATTTCGCTCCGCACATCTGAAAATTACAACGCCTCCGATCTCTGCCGGGCCCTTGGCGGCGGCGGACATGCGGCGGCGGCAGGCGCGACCGTTCCAGGCGGCATTGCAGGCGCCAGACACGCGATCTTGTCTGTTCTTGCCCAGCGCGGGATCATCCGGGAGCGCTGAGTATGGCAAACGGAATTTTGATTGTCGACAAGCCCGACGGCTGGACGAGTCAGGATGTAGCTGCGAAGCTGCGCGGCGTGTTCCACGAAAAGCGCGTCGGGCACGGCGGAACGCTGGACCCGATGGCGACAGGCGTTCTCCCGATTTTCATTGGACGCGCCACACGGGGAGTCGAATTTTTTGAGTCCGCCGAAAAGGAATACATCGCGGGTCTCCGGCTTGGCACCGTCACAAACACGCAGGACACGACAGGCGAGGTATTAGAGACCAACCCCGTCACGGTCACGCGCGAGGATGTAGAAGCCGCGCTCCGGCGCTTTACGGGGGAACTTGACCAGCTTCCGCCCATGTATTCCGCCATCAAGATAAACGGCCAGAAGCTCTATGAGCTTGCCCGCAAGGGAAAAGAGGTCGCGCGGGCGCCCCGGCGGATTACAATTTTCGAGCTGGAGCTCTTAGGCGGCGAAGACTCCGACTATACGATCCGCGTGCGCTGCTCCAAGGGCACGTATGTCCGCACACTCTGCCATGATATTGGCCAGGTGCTCGGCTGCGGCGCGTGCATGTCGTCTCTTCGACGGACGAAGGCCGGGATGTTTACCCTCGGGCAAGCCATTACCATTGAGCAGCTTCTGGAATTCACGAAGGAAAACGACCCGCAGGAGCTTTTGATGCCCGTCGACGCGCTTTTTGCCGAATTTCCGCCGCTCATCGTCGAGCTCGGACAGGCGGAAAAGCTGCGCAACGGTGCGCAGATCAAGGATTGGCACTTTGCCCCCGGCACCTACCGGGTCTACAGCATCACAGGAGAATTTCTGCTCTTAGGCAAGGTTGAGAACACAGTTCTCACCACGATCAAGAGCTTTTTTGAGGTAACAAAAGCTTGAACGAACGACGTGTTATTGCGCTGGGCTTTTTCGATGGGGTCCACATCGGCCATGGCGCGCTGCTGAAAAAAACCTGCGAACGGGCAAAAGCGCTCGGCGCAATTCCCGCGGCCATGAGCTTCGACACGCACCCGGATACGCTCGTGTTCGGAACGCCGACGGAGCTTCTGAACACCATGGACGAGCGAAAGCATCTGATGCAGTCGCTCTACGGCATCGAAGACGTGATCTTTTGCCATTTTGACAGGGACATGATGAACATGGACTGGGAGGCCTTTGTGGAGGACTATCTTGTCCGCGAGCTCCATGCGTGTCACTTGGTTTGCGGGCACGACTATCATTTCGGCGCGCGCGGCTTCGGAAACGCCGAACGGCTCACGGAAAAGTGCCGCGCGCTCGGCCTTGGCTGCGATGTGATCGGGGAAGTGAAGCTGGACGGCGTGACCGTGAGCTCAACCTATCTTCGCAGGCTTTTGAAAGAGGGCCGGATGGAAGAGGCCGTGCGCTTTCTGGGGCACGGGCACATCATCTCCGGCATTGTGCAGCATGGAGACAGCCGGGGGCGCACGTTGGGCCTTCCGACGGCAAATCTCGCATTGGATGCTTCCCTTCTTGTCCCGGCCTTCGGGGTCTACGGCGGCTGGGCGGACGCGGGCGAGCTCGGAAGGTATCCCACGGCAGTGAACCTCGGCGTACACCCGACGGTGCATGAGCTGCCGCGCCCGGTCGCGGAAGCGTCGCTCCTGGGCTTCGAGGGCGATCTCTACGGGAAATTTTTGCGGCTGGAGCTTTTATTTCAGGTGCGCCCCGAGCAGCGCTTTTCTTCTCTGCCGGAGCTCACCGCGCAGATCGCGCGCGACCAGCAGACGGTGCTTTATCGTCTGACCGGCGTATAATTCCCCGAACCGGGAACGGAACGCTTCCGTTTCCGGCTTTTGCGCGCCCCGACCGGTCGGATTTTGCCGGACCGGGACGTATCAACGTTTGAAACGGAGGCTTGACGTCTTGCACGAGCACCACATCGCACGAACGCTTACCAGCGAGGAGCAGCACCGCAGAATGCTGCAAACGCCGGTTCCAAAGCTGGTTTTATCTCTGGCTGCGCCGACGGTCGCGAGCCAGCTCATCTCCATCATTTACAACACCGCCGATACCTACTTCGTCTCGCAGATCTCGACCAGTGCGTCGGCTGCCGTCGGCGTGGTGTTCTCGCTCTCATCGATCATTCAGGCCTACGGCTTCGGCGTGGCAATGGGCGCGAGCAGCTTAATCAGCCTGCGGCTCGGCGAAAAGAAGGACAGGGATGCAAACGGCTATGCGTCCAGCGGCTTTTTTGCCGAACTGGTAGGCGGTCTTCTGATACTCATCTTTGGTCTGCTGTTCTTAGAGCCCCTCATGCGCGTGCTCGGCGCGACAGAGACCATGCTGCCGCATGCATGCGCCTACGGCAGGATCATTCTGATGGGCGCTCCCATCATGTGCTGCTCGTTTGTTCTAAACTGCGTATTAAGAGCCGAGGGCGCGGCGGTTGTGTCCATGGTTGGCCTTTGCGCGGGAGGGCTTATCAATATCGCGCTCGATCCGCTTTTCATTTTCACGTTCGAGATGGGAACAGCGGGCGCGGCCATTGCAACGGTTGCGAGCCAGTGCGTGAGCCTTGTGATCCTGTCTATCTCATTTTTGCGCGGCAGAAGTATTGTACACCTGCGTCCGAAGTACATCAGCTGCCATATGCGCGACTATGGGCAGATCATCGCCGTGGGCTTTCCGACCATTGCCCGGCAGGGCATGGCGAGCCTTGCCTCGGCGCTCATGAACATTCAGGGCGCGATTTACGGAGACGCGGCCGTCGCTGCGCTCACGATCTCCAATAAGATCTACCTTCTCGTCCGCAACGTTATGATCGGCATCGGACAGGGCTTCCAGCCCGTCGCTGGCTACAACTACGGCGCGGGCGATCGAAAGCGCACCCGCGAGGCCTTTCTCTTTGCAACGAAGCTCGGAACCGTCATCTGCATTCTGGCCGCGGGGATCATTGCCGCCTTTGCAGGCAGCATCATCGTCTGGTTCCGCAACGACGAGCAGGTCGTTGCCATCGGGCGCGTCGCGCTTTTATATGCCTGCGCGGTCATGCCGTTCATGGCGTACTCGACGTTCGTCAACCAGCTCTACCAGTGCCTCGGCTTCAAGCTTCCGGCGACGGTGCTGGCATCTTTACGTCAGGGCATCTGCTTCCTGCCGCTCATCTTCATCCTGCCGCACTATTTGGGCCTTGCAGGTGTGCAGGCAACGCAGCCCGCGTCCGACCTTCTCACGTTTTTCATCTGCATCCCCTTCCAGATCGCGTTCTTCCGCAAGCATCTGCAGGACAGCGTGTGATCGAATCATTTCAAATATCGCAAAACGCAGCCCCGCAGGAAAGCTGATATGCTCCCTCTATGAGAGACAGTGAAATAAAACACTGT